>VTLG01006199.1_pt1 | contig 20423 bp, 30 predicted proteins | sample 4694571 | NCBI WGS metagenome assembly VTLG01 (sample SAMN12604809, study PRJNA352737) | marine metagenome | biome: ENVO:00000447; feature: ENVO:00000209|ENVO:00000569|ENVO:01000036; material: ENVO:00002151; isolation source: viral sequences binned using virsorter ... | reverse complement strand
CAAAGGGTTAGTGGATGAGGTTTTAAAACGATTAGGAAAATGAAATTTGAAGTATATGATTATGATAAAGTATTACAAGAAAATGATACCGCTACTGTAAAGGAAATTTATGTAAATGATAGAAGGGAAAAACTACAAGAAATATTTACTAATGGATACCCACAGGGAAACACATCACACATAAAAAAATTAGATGAAAACTTTAGATGGCGTAAAGGTTTTTTATATGCGTTTAGTGGATACCCTCAATCTGGTAAATCTGAAATCTTAAATTGGTTTATGGTGTTAGTAGCGAGAATGGATAAAGAAAAGATTTGTATGTATTCACCAGAATCTAATACAGATGAATTGATATGTAATTTAGCAAGAGCATATTTAGGTAAAAATGTAGATAAAGAATTTGATAATGTTTGCACACAAGATGAATGGAATGAATCACTTGATTTTGTAGATGATCACTTTGTATTTTTAGAAAACACTGATGAGATGCCTTCAATAAAAACTTTAGTTGAAGCGTTTGAAAGAATATGCAAAAAAGATTATAGTTATTTTTTAATTGACCCATTGAACTGGGTTTACGAATCTACACAAAATGATAATATCTATAACTATCTAAAACTATCATTAACAAGTTTAAAACAATTTGCAAAGACAAATGATGTAACAATGATATATGTTGAACATCCTAAAACACCTGCTCCAGTAAAAGGAAAGATACCACGTGCTACTGCTTTTAGTCTAGCAGGTGGCACAATGCACTATAATAAATGTGATGTAATGGTGATAATGCACAAATTAAATGATGAAGAACTTGAAGAAATGGTGAAGTCTGGTGAAATATTATCTAAAGTTTTAGATAATAATAGTAAAAATATTAAATTTGTTTTATTCGAAAGTGTAAAAATAAAATCACAACGAATAAATGGAATACCAGGAAAGGTAATTTTACAATATGATTTAATAACAGGAAGATATAAATAAACAATTATGGAAAACAATCAAGCAATGCAAATTATAATTAATAGTGTGGAAAAAGGATTTAGTAAAGGATGCTATAATATGAGCGAAAGTGCTGTAATTCTGAAAGCGTTTGAAACATTGGGGGTAAAACTACCAGAATTTAAAGCTGAAGAAAATGTACAGGAAGAAAAAGAAAACACAAAAAAACAGATTAAAGATTGATTATAATTTTAAATGTGATTCAAACACATTTAAAGAAATACAATTATTAGGTAATACCGACAACCCCTGTAGGACCACAAAGAGTATCTGGGTTGTATATAAAGATTATTCAAATAAATATTTATCATTTAATATTAATCAAACTAAAACTAAGTTTAGCTTTGATTATGAACTACAAATCTTTGAACAAAATCAAAAAAATGTTTATAAATACAAAAAGAAAAGTATTAATAGACAAGAATTTATCGTACTTTTAAAATGTGAATAAAAAAGGCAATCAGAAATTGGTAGAAGAAATAAAAGAATTTATAAAAGAATATAAAAAAAAAGCAATACAAGAAGATTCAAGAATAGCAAACAACGATTACAAGTGTTATAAAAGAATTAGAGCGTTGGCAGATATGTTTGCTTATGAACAGTATTCTGAAAGAACTGAAGAAATAAACATAATGATTGATGATTTGTGGGTGCTATATTATTATTTTAAAACAAATCAGAATAATGGAAAGACTTCTTATGAAAATATTTATAATAAATACAAAGACTAATGAAAATAGATATTGACAAAATTAAAATGAATAATGAAAATCCTAGAATAATAAAGGATAATAAATTTAAAAAATTAGTAAAATCTATAAAAGATTTTCCAGAAATGTTAGAAAAAAGACCATTGATAATAGATGAAAATAATGTAGTCTTAGGTGGAAATATGAGATTAAAAGCATTAGAACATTTAAAATACAAAAAAGTTCCAGTAATTCAAGTAACAGATTGGAATGAAGAAATGAAAAAAGAATTTATAATAAAAGACAATGTAGGATTTGGTGAATGGGATTTTGACATTCTTGCTAATGAATGGGATATTGAAAAACTAAATGAATGGGGTTTAGATTTTGATTTTAAAATAGAACCAGAAGCAGAAGAAGATAATTATGAAGAACCAGGTGATTTAAAAGTTGATGTTGTTTTAGGTGATTTAATTGAAATAGGAGAACATAGATTATTATGTGGTGATAGTACAGATAGTGACCAGGTGGCAAAGCTAATGAATGGAGAAAAGGCTGATATGGTTTTTACTGACCCTCCTTACCTAATGGATTTTCAAGGGGGGATTCATTCTGATGGCTCTAAAAGTTATAACTCTAAGTACGGTACAATAATAAATGATAAAATGTCTAATAAAGATGGTAATAATTTTTTAGATAAAATTAATATTATTATTAACACTTACTGCAACGGAGCTTTTTATATAACTTTTTACAGATTAGGAATAGATAAATATTATGAATCATTAAAAAGAGTAGGATTAAAATCTAGGTCTTTAATAATATGGAATAAGGGCAATCATACTTTATCTAATAGTGATTATATGAGCAAATATGAACCAATCTTTTATGGTTGGGTTAAAAAACACAATTTTTATGGTGGAAAAAATGGTGTAGATATTTGGGACATTAAAAGAACTTTAAAAAACGAATTACATCCTACTATGAAGCCGATAGATTTATGTAGTAAAGCTATTTCAGATGGAAGTCAAAAAAATAATATAATATTTGATTTATTTATCGGTAGTGGTTCAACAATGGTAGCAGCACACCAATTAAAAAGAAAATGTTATGGTATGGAGCTTGACCCTAAGTATTGTCAAGTTATAATTGATAGAATGATAAAACTTGATTCAAACTTAGTAGTTAAAATAAATGGCAAAAAATATAATACTTTTGTAAAATGAAAAGCAACAAAATACAACATACTAAAAAAGCATTGTTAGAATCTTTAGAAAAATCTTTAGGTGTAGTTACAACAGCTTGTAAACAAGTTGGTATTGATAGGACTACATTTTACAGATACTACAAAGAAGATAAAGAATTTAAAAAGCAAGTTGATGATTTAAGTAATGTAGCAAAAGACTTTGTTGAAAGTCAATTGTTTAAACAGATACAAGATGGAATACCTACATCAACTATATTTTATTTAAAGACTAAGGCAAAAGATAGAGGCTACATTGAAAGACAACAGATTGAACATAGTGGAGGAATACAAAGTAAATTAATTGAATGGACACCAGCAACAAAGAAAAAATAGAATGTAACATACAATTCTATCAAACTTTAAATAGCAATAAAAGAATTATCATACATCAGGGAGGTTCAAGAAGTGGAAAGACATATGCAATATGTCAATGGCTAATTTATTTATTAACTACTGAAAAAGAAAGATTAATTATAACAGTAGCTAGAAAAACATTACCTGCACTCAAAGGAAGTGTATATAGAGATTTTATTGAGATTGCTCAACAAACTGGAATATATTATTTTGCAGAAATCAATAAAGCTGAATTAACCTTTCAATATAACAATCATCTTGTTGAATTTATTTCATTAGATAATGAAATGAAAGTAAGAGGTCGTAAAAGAAATATTTGTTTTCTTAATGAAGCAAATGAATTTTTTTTAGAAGATTTTAACCAGTTAGCATTAAGAACGACAGACAAACTTGTATTAGATTTTAATCCTAGTGATGTCATTCACTGGATATATGAAGTTTCAAATAGGTCAGATGCAGAATTATTTATTACAACTTATACAGATAATTTCTTTCTTAATCCAGAAATTAAGAAAGAAATAGAAAGAATGAAAGAACAAGATGAAGATAGATGGAGGGTTTATGGTCTTGGAGAAAGAGCCACATTCAAGCAGGGGCAAATATTTGATAAATGGAAATGGATAGATTATAAAGATTTTCTAGACAAAGAACATTGTGAAATTGCTTATGGTATTGATTTTGGATTTACAAATGATGAATCTACAATAGTAGAAGTTAGAAGAAAGAATGATAGATTATATGTTCACGAATTATTATTTAAAAAAGGGCTAACCAATCAAGATTTGTTTAATGAAATAAAAAGTATGGGATTAAAAGAAGAAATATTTATTTGCGATAGTGCTGAACCTAAGAGCATTGAAGATTTAAAAAGATTTGGATTATATTGTAAACCTAGCATTAAAGGAGCAGGTAGTGTGATGGCAGGAATTAATAAGATAAAAGAATATCAAGTATATGCCTCAAAAGAAAGTAAAAATTTATTGAATGAATATCAATTTTATATTTATGAAACAAACAAAGATGGGGTTACGATAAATAAAATAAAACAAAATGGGATGGACCATTTAATGGATGCTTTCAGATATGCAGTAACAACTGGGTTAGCTAGATATAAAGAGTTAGTCATAGTTTAAATATTTTATGTATTTTTGTTTTTAAATTATATCAATGGCAAGTTTTTTAGAAAGAATCACAAATAGCATTAAGGCATTTAGTCAAACCAACACAAATGAATCATATAATAAATTCATTTATAACATACTAGGAAACTCTACAATATCTAATAATACAAATGATGATGATTATATAAAAAGGGGTTATGCTTTTAATCCTACAATATATTCTTTAATAAATCTTATAAGTAAAGCTGCAATAACAGTTCCTTACACAATATATGAAAAGATAGATGAACAAAATATAAAAGAATATAAATCGCTAACAAGCAATTCTTTAAATTCAGAAAGTTTGTTAAAAGCTAAGATAATGAGAAAGCATATATTCAAAGAAGTTGAACATTCGGCTTTAGGTAAGTTATTGCAAAGACCTAATCCACAACAATCTTGGAGCACCTTTCTAGAAGAACTTATTGGCTTTGGTAAGCTTACAGGAAACAGATATATTTATTCTATTTATCCAGATATGGGTGAAAATAAAAACATTGCATATCAACTTTACAATCTTCCTGCACATTTAATTGAAATTAAAAGTGATGGAATATTCAAACCAGTTTCTAAATATACTATGCAATATAATGATGATAAATATGATTTAAGAGCAGATGAAGTTTTGCATATTTCTGATTGGAACCCAAACTATGATGGACAGGGCTCACACCTTTACGGTCAATCACCAATACAAGCAGGGATGCGAGTAATGACTACAAACAATGAAGCAGTAGAAACATCTTTAAAATATTTACACAATCAATCTGCTAGAGGTATGCTTACACCAGATGATGATAACTTAACACCTACACAAGCACAACAATTAAAGTCTGCATTTAGAAGGAACTTTCAGGGAACAAAATCTGCTAATGATATAATGATTACTGGAAAGAAATTTAGTTGGGTAAACTTTGGATTATCATCTGCTGACTTGCAACTATTAGAATCGTATAAAGCTACTAAACAAGATTTAGCAAACCTATTTGGTGTGCCAGTTCTTTTGCTTACAGGTGAACACGCTACTTATGATAATTATAAAACTTCAAGACAAGTGTTGTTTACTAATTGTGTGATTCCAGAATTAAATAAACTAAGAGATAGTTTAAATGCTTTCTTAGTTCCACAATTTGGTGAAAATCTATATTTAGATTTTGATTATTCTGTTATCCCAGAACTGATGCCAGAACAAGCAAAGTTAGTGGACCAATTATCAAAATCTTATTGGCTCACTACAAATGAAAAAAGGGAGGCTGTAGGGTATGGTGTTGATGAAGATAATATAATTATGAATGATTACTTAGTGCCTAGTGGAATGATACCTATCTCTGATTTAGATTTAGGTATTGATGAATCGGTTACATTTCCAACTTCACCATCACCTAAGCCAGATGGTGAAGAAGAAAAACCTATACAAGAAGAAATTGTAGAAGAAGAAATAATAGAAGATATTATTGAAGAAGAAGAAAAATCTAAAATAATGCCATTACTTTCTTTTGAAGAAGCTAAAAAACAATTAAAATTAAGAAAGAAAGATGCCACTACCAAAGCCAAAGCCAACAGAAAGTAATTCTCAATTTATTACTAGATGCATAATAGATGATACAATGTTATCTGAATATCCAGATAGAAGGCAAAGATATGCTGTTTGTGTTTCTTTGTCTAGCGAAAAAGGTCTGCTTACAAAACAACAAAAAAGAAAAATATCAAAAGAATTTGAAAAGCAAATAAGATTAGCAATGAAAAAAAACTTTCCTATTGCTTATCAATTTTATATTAAAGGATATGAAAGGGCTATTGAGATGTTTAAAGAAAGTGAAACTGCTAGTAATCCAAACTATAATACATTATTTCCAGAAAGCGAAGTAAAAGAAATGTATAAACAAATCTATAGACAAACTGGTTTAAGATTTAATTTATGGTATAGAAATAAATTTAAATTATTTCTTCAAAAACAATTTGGTGAATACGAAGCGGATAGATTGTTAGATAGAGGTAATGTAATGAGCCAATTAAGTCCATCTGAAAGAGCAAATTTAGAATCTACTATTATTGATAATATGGATAGATACGCAAACCAAAGAGAATCGTATTTAGCTTTAGCAAAAGAAGTTAGTGCTGTCAATGGGGTTGCTATTGAAACTTTAAAAAAAGTTATAACACAACTAATAGCAGATGAAGATTTTATGTCTTTAGGTTTAGAACAAAGGACAAGAGTATTAACAAATCATTTAAAATTTAAAGCAAGATGGATGGCAAAAAGAATAGTGCAAACAGAAACTACTGGTGCGGCAAATTTTGGAATTTCGGATGCTGCTAATGAATTATTTGGCAATGATAATTTAGTAAAAGAATGGATTGCAGGTGGTCGTAACATTAGAGATACACACTCATCTGCTTCTAGAAGGTATCAAACAAAACCTATTGCTTCAAATAAAGCTTATCAAGTAGGTGGTTCTTTGTTGATGTTTCCTGGTGATACAAGTTTAGGGGCTCAAGCAAGTGAGGTTGTAAACTGTAAATGTGTGTCAATTCCTTTTGTAAAATTAGATTAAAAACATTAATCAAAAATTTATATTAATTTTGAAAAAAAATATATAATGTTATGAGTAAAGTAATTTTTAAAAATGGTGAATTAAATGATGTTGATGAAAAATTAGGAATCGTTAAAGGCTATGGTTCAATTTTTGGTAATTTAGATTCAGACAACGATATAATTGAAAAAGGAAGCTACACAAGAACAATCAAAAATAATGGTAAAAGAGTAAAATATATTTACAACCATCAGATAGACAAACCTATTGGAAAGATGAAAGAATTATATGAGGATGAAAAAGGATTAGGTTTTGTTGCTGAAGTTCCTAAAACAACTTTTGGAAAAGAAGTTTTAGAATTGATGAAGTATGGTGTCATTGATGAAAATTCTGTAGGCATAATGCCAATCAAAAAAGACACTGATGATGATGGAATAAGAAGGATTAAAGAAGTAAAACTTTACGAAATAAGTGCTGTAACACTAGCTGCTAATGACCAAGCGAGAATTTTAGAAGTTAAAGCAAATAAAAAAGATAGTGAATTTATCACAAAGAGATTCAATAATTTAATTAAGTTTATTAAGAACGCTGAAGGCGTTACTGATGAATTATGTTATTCTGTTGAATATGAATTAGAATTGTTAAAATCTTTGATTGCTCGTGAGAAATCACACCAATCTGAAGATAAGACTCGTGGTGAAACACACTCTGAATCTACAAAAGAAAAGACAAAGGCTGATTCAATTTATAAATATATGTTAAACAAGTTTTAAATTTTTTTTATTATGGATGAAAATAAAACAAAACACGAATTAGACGCTTTATGCGATAAGATTGATTCTAAAATTGAGGAAAGTACTCAACAAGTTAGGGACAATGTTAAGCACGAAGTGGATAGTTTTAAGTCTAATGAAATCAAAGATTTACTAGACAAACACACAAACATTGTTGATAGATTGGATAAAATAGAAGTTGAAAATAAAAAACAAGCTTCTAGTCCTGTCTATAAAACAAAAAGTGAAGCTTTTTCTGATGCACTTAATAAAAGTGATTCATTAAAGGCTATGAAAGAAGGAGGTTCTAATAGAGCAAATGTTGAAATAAAAGCAGATGTTTTAATTAGTTCAGACTTTACTGGTGCAAACTCTGCAAGAGATGCTACTGGAGTTATGAGAGTAGAAGGTATCAAAAGAGACCCTGCTGCTTATACCAATATGAGAGATATTATCCCAGTTGGTACAACAACTTCAAACGTAGTTAGGTTTGTAAAAGAAGCAAGTTGGACAGATAATGCAGCAGCTACTGCTGAAGGTTCCGCTCCTACTGATTCTGAATTTGCACTTTCTGCTAATGATGCTGTAGTTCAAAAGCTTACAAGTGTTTTAACTATTTCGCAAGAAATGTTAGACGACACTCCTGCTTTAGGTAGCTATTTATCAAATCGTATTCCTGCAAAATTAAATGCACTACTTGATACACAAGTGATTTCTGGTAACGGAACTTCACCTAATCTTCAAGGAATAGCAACTAATGCAGGTTCAACTGATTTTGATGAAGCGGCTTCTGCACCTTTCTATCACGCTATAGAATCTGCACAAGAACTGGATGTCATCATTGTGGCAATGAATCAATTGGCTTTATTGAATTATCAAGCTGATGCAGTATTGTTAAATCCAACCGATTTTCATAAAATCTACTTATTAAAAGATGGACAAAACGCTTATCTAAGAGGCAATTCAATTACTTCTGCTGATGGCTTTTTGAGAATCAATGGCGTTAGATGTTTGGTTAATACACAAATATCTGCAGGTCAAGTAGTTGTTGGAAATTTCTCACTAGGTTCACAAATCTGGCAAAGAGATGGGTTAAATGTTGCGTTTGGATATGAGGATGGGGATAACTTCAGTAAGTATCTTGTTTCTGTTAGAGGAATGCTTAGAGTTGCACATTCAATTTATAGCGATTCGGCTTATATTTGGGTTGGTAATATGACTAATGCAAAAGCTTCTTTAGAAACTGCGTAATAGTTTTTGAGTATATAAGGATTAACATTAGTTTGTTATTCTTAGAAATTAGAGCAACTACATTAGTTGCTCTTTTTTTTTATATTTACATTAAATTAAATTTTTAAATTATGAGAATAAAATTATATACAGATATTGATAGAGAAGGTAAATCATTTAAAGCAGGAAGTATCATTGATATTCCAGAAGATAATGTACCTAAATTTATTGCTAATGGATGGGGTGACCCAGTAGAAGAAAAGAAAGCTAAGAAGAAAGAAGAAAAAGTAATAAAAGAAACAAAAGAAAACAAAGAGGAAAAAGAAACAAAATAATGATAAGCGTACAAATAGATTCTACTACTGGTAGTGAAATTGTACCAACATCAGAATTTAAATCTTATGCTAGGATTGAAACTTCTGATGATGATACATTAATAGCTGAAATAATAAAAGCTGCACGAGAAAAATGTGAAGCGTTTATTAACAGGGATATTGTGGCTAAAACCAGAAGTCTATTTATAAGCAATTTAAGCCCCTCTGGTGAATATGGTGATTTATATAGAAAGAAGGCTAAAATAGTTTTGCCATTCGCACCGATAACTGCGATAACATCTGTACAAACACAGGCAAGTGATGGTACACTAACAGCCATAAGTTATGATGCTTTTGGATTAGAAGATAAATATATTGAAGTTTCTTCTGCATATAGTAAAAATATAAAAATAGTTTATACAACATCTGGTCTTTCTTTTGAAGATATAAAAATAGCAATTAAACAATTAGGAACTACTTATTATGATAATAGAGCAGATTATATTATAGGCAAATCAGTTGCTATAGTTCCATCAAACATTCAAAGTATGTTAGACCCCTATATTTATTTTAATGAAATATGATAACAGCAGGAGAACTAAGGTACAGGATTACAGTCAAACGTAACACAAATACTGCTGATGGTTATGGTGGTTTTACTGCTTCACAATCAACTGTAGGCACATTCTGGGGTGATAGAAAATATTTAGATGGTAAAATGATTTTTCGTGATGGAAAAAGAATTTTACAAACAGGCATTGAAATTAAGATGAGAAAAAACACCGCCTCTACTAATGTGCAAAGAGGGGATGTATTATTTCTTACAAACGATAGTACTCAATATAGAATTAATTCAATTTTTGAAGAAGACCTTTATACTTATAAAATATTTGCAGATAAACAACAATAACAATGGCAAAAGAAACATTTAAAATACAACTAAGAAAATCATCAAAACAAAAGTTTGATAAAAAAATAAATAAAATTCAAATGTTTGCAGCTACTGATGATGGTGTAGAGGTTGGTTACAATGCAGGGTATTCGGCTTTTGTTGAATATGGTACAAAATATATGAAAGCACAACCATATTTTGAACCTGCAATAAATGAAGAAAGAAGTAAAATGAAAATTCAATTAAAAAAATTAGGAAGAAAATTATTAACAGGAACTGAAAGAAAAAATATTGGTTTATATATAAAAGCAATAGGTTTGGGTATAATAAGAAATTCAAGTAAAAGAGTTCCAGTAGATACTGGTACTTTGAAGCAAAGTGTATATATAAAGAAATTATGAAAGACCCATCTTATCTTATAAGAAAAAAAGTGTTTGATGCTTTAGATGGCAACATTACTATTAGTGGTTCATTATATTCAGTTTATAATGTAATCCCTAGTAATGCTAACTATCCTTACATTTACATTTATAGCTTAGATGCTAATACAATAGAAGATAATCAACAAAAATATATTCAAATGGTAACAACTAGAATAGAGGTTGTTACAGCTTTTGATACAAATACTGGTGGGCAATTAAATTGTAATAAAGCAATGAATGAAATAACACAATTAATCATCAGTAAAACATCTTTCTTTGATTTATCTTCTGACAACTTTAATGTCTTTGCAGCACAAAGCAATGGAATTACTTATATTACTGAAGATACAGATACCTATACATTGTACAGGGGGGTTTTAAGTTTTCAAAATCAAGTTGAACAGACTTCCTAATGAGGGTTGAAGTATATAGATATAGTAGTGGAATAGAATCTACATTAGGTTTGATGTATCTTGTAGATGATAATAATAAAAAGGATTTTTTATGTTATACTTTAGAGGACCAAAAACAAACTGTAAAAGTATATGGAGAAACAAGAATACCAGAAGGACAATATTTTTTAAAGTTAAGAACTGAAGGTGGCTTTCATAACAGATATAAAGAAAAGTTTAGTGATTTTCATAAAGGAATGTTACAGCTTTCTAATGTTCGTGGTAATGGTATGGTGTTTACTAATGTTCTTATTCACGTGGGTAATACTGATGATGACTCGGCAGGCTGTATCTTGGTTGGAAACTCAACTTCAGAGAATCTTACGAAAGATGGGTTTATAGGACAATCTACTACCGCATATAAAAGAATATATAAAAAGATTTATAGTGCTTTAAAAACACAAAAACAATTGATAATTAAAATTGTTAATTTTGAAGAAAAATAATATTATGGTAGCAAGAAAGAAAAAAATAACACAAAAAGACATTACTCAAAAAGAGATTGGTTTGGATTTTGATTCAGATGGAAAACCAGATTTAGTTTTTGATTTAAAGACAATTATTCTATTAGCAACAATGATTGGTTCAGTAACATTATCTTATACTAATCTTAAACAAGAAATTGAAATTGCAAAAACATTACCAATATATGAAATACAAAATGATGATTTTAATATTGTAAATCAAAAGATGGATTATATACAAATGGAAATAGATGATATGAAACAAAAGATAAATGATTTAGAAAAAAAGGTTTATAAAAAATGAAGCAATTAAATGCAGGACAACATATCCAGATGGATGAAAAGACTTTACAGAAACAAATAAAAGTAGGGCAAACTATATCAAAAATAAATACACTAATGGATGTCGCTGAAGGAATGTCATCATCTGAATGGGATGGGGTGCAAAAATTAAATATTATAATATTAATTGAAAATAAATTAATAGATTTAATAGAAAAATTATAAAATGGTTGAAACAATAGTAATGATAATATCTGCTTCAATGGTTTTATTTGTATTAATAAAATTTATAAGAAATGACTAAAAAAGAATGTAATTGTATTATTTGTTTTTGTAAATGAAAATTTTAAGCACAATTTTTGGTAGTGCTCTAGAAAAGGTTTCTGATGTTGTAGATAAATTTGTTATGACAAAGGAAGAAAAACATAAATCTAGAGTTGAAATAGAAAAGATATTTTTAGAGGCAGAAAATGAAATGCAAAGAAATGTTACTGAAAGATGGAAAGCGGATGCATCAAGCGATTCTTGGCTTTCAAAAAACATAAGACCTCTAGTTTTATTATTTCTTATTGTTTCAACTGTACTTATTATTTTTATTGATAGCGGACAATTACAATTTATTGTTGCTGAATCTTGGATTGATTTATTACAAATTACGCTAATTACTGTTATTGGTGCTTACTTTGGGGGGCGTTCAGTTGAAAAGTTTCAAAGCATTTCTAAAAAGTAATGGCAAAAAAAAGAAGGTTTTTTGCTGTAGCTTATATAGAAAAGCCTAAAAGAAGAAGAAAAGGAATACATTCAAAAAATAGAAATACAAATCAAAAAAATGGAAAATACTATACAGGTACAAAATACAGAGGACAGGGAAGATGAAATATTTTTAGATATTAAGAATAGAAAAAAATACAAAGAAAAAACAATTTGTAAAATAGATGATGATGAATGCCTAAGCTGTGGTAGTTAATGATATGGTAGTTAAGGAAGATAGATATTGTAAATCTTGTAAAAAAACATTATCAGTAGATTTATTTTATAAAAGAGAAAATGGAAAATGTGAATTAGTATGCAAGAAATGTAGAGGAAGAAAAAGAGAAAAGCAACATAGAAAATATAAACAGAAATTTATTTATCATCTATCAAATTTTATTGATATAAAATGTTCTAGATGTGGTTACAATAGAAATTTTAGTGCATTAGACTTTCATCATAAACGAAAAAAGACTTACGCTATTGCAAGAGAAATTAGAAACTTAACACAAAGTTCTTTCAAAGAGAATGGTAAGGTAGATAGATTAACTGAAGAAATCCTTAATCAATGTGAAATTCTTTGTGCAAATTGTCATAGAGAACACCACACAAAATACTTTATGAAATTGAAAAAAAATCTTTAGTATATTTGTAAATAAAAAATTACTATGGGTACAGCTTTAACAGGAAACACTATATCATCCTCCTATCTTGGGTTAATCAAAACGACAGATTCAGCAGCTATATCCAGTTCAGCAAAAGTCATAACTGATGGTGCAGGAAATGATAGTCCATTATATCTTTCAACTTCTAGATTAGGAATAGGCATCACACCTACAAGCACTTTACACGTGTCTGGTGATTTCACTTTAACTGGTGCTTTTAAAGACACTAGTGGTGATGCAGGGAGTTCTGGTCAAATACTAAGTTCAACTGCTACAGGAACAAATTGGATAGACAATGATGTTGGTGATATTACAAGCGTTGTCGCAGGTGATGGTTTAACTGGAGGTGGCACATCTGGTGCTGTTACTATAAATGCAGGTGCAGGGAATTTAATTGATGTTCAAGCTGACCAGATTGATGTTGATTTGTCTGAATTGACAACATCAACAACTGATGCTGATGGTGATTTCTTCGCAGTAGTTGATTCTGCAAATTCACAAAAAAAATTAACAAAAGGAAATATAAATCTTAGTGGGTTTAATAATGATATTGTGTCTGGAACAACTGGCACTTTAGCAAAGTTCACTTCATCATCTGCTGTAGGTGATTCTATTGTAAGTGAAAGCAGTAGCACTTTATTAATTGACCCCACAGCAGGTGGTTCTCACGTGGGTAATATTGCTTTGACTTTATTAGGGGTGTCTGGTCAAGATGAGCAAGTTTATATATATGCTACTGGTTCAAGTGCAGAAAACGCATCAATAAAATTAGTACCAATTAGTGGGGGGTATGGTCATATTATGTCTAGTGGAAATGGTTTAAGACTAGGTAGTGATTCTAATTCAGATGCAATAACACTAACATCATCAGAAGCTGTAATAACTGTAGATGTACAGCTTATAGGCACTGCACCTAATATAATTTTTAATGATAGTGCTGTAACAAAAAATATTGCAAAGATTTTAGGTAATGTTGATAGTGCAGGAACTAATGGTGGAAAATTAGAATTTCAAACAGTTGCAGATAGTGGTGCAAGTTATATAACAGCACTTGCAATTGATGATTCTCAACAGGTGGGTATAGGCACAACCACACCATCAGCACTTTTAAATTTAGAATCAAGTTCTACTTCAGCATTGTTAATTGCAAATAGAACAAATGCTGTAGATGGAACTAAAAATTTAATTGATTTTAAATTAGACGCCAGTGATGATAATTCTTATAGTGCAGGTTCTATTGGTGTTGAAGCTGAAGGTACTTGGTCATCAACAGCAGGTACAAGAGACGGTAGTATAATATTTAGACCTAGTGTAAATGGAACAGATACAACAGCAGTAACGATTGATTCTAATAGTGATATAATTTTAGCACAAACAGGTGGTCAATCATCAGACATAAAAGGTGATATTACAGATTCTCAACTGACTATTAAAGGTGGTTCAGCAGGAGCAGGTGTACAATTATTTGGAAGCACTTATACAAATTATGCAGGTGCACTATATTTAGATGCTACAGCTTCATCTACAGGAACAAATGATGCAAGTATTATAATGAGAACAGGGTCATCTCCTACAACAGCACTTACTGTTGATAGGTCTCAAAATGTTGGAATTGGAGTTGCACCATATTCTTATTCAAGATTAACTTCAGAAGGTTCAGACAATACAAGTTCTAATTATGCCTTTATTGCTTATAAGGAAAATACAGATGCTATTTTAGCTTGTAGAAATGATGGTCAAGTTACTATGCCTAGTGGAAATGTTGGAATGGGAACAACCGCTCCAACAGCTAGACTTGAAATTGCAGGAGGTTCTTTATCAAGTGGATTAGTTACAAATCTTGGTATATCTACGGTATTAACTACCGGAAGGGGAGGAACAACTTTTGATTCAAGCTCATTAACTTCAATAAGCACAAGAGGTGATGGAACATCTATTGAATTAATGGCAGGAAGTTCGGCAACATATTATACTGGTATAAGTGCAACGGCTAATTCAGCAAGTCTTTTTCAGGGTTTATTGAGATTTATTACAGCAGGTGCTGAAAGATTTAGAGTGGATGCAACTGGTCAAGTTCTGATTCGTAGGACTGTAGATTTTGACGCAAGTGATGTTTATTGTTTGCAAGTTGGAGATAATTCTGTAGATAATCATATTCCTATCGTTTGTACAGTTGCTTCTACAACTACAAGAACACAAATGGTATTTAGTAACACAGGCACTAATAATGTAGGAAGTATTTCAACTTCAGCTTCTGCAACTGCTTTCAACACTTCATCAGATTACAGATTAAAAGAAGATTTAAAAGATTTTAATGGTCTTGAAAAGATTTCTAAAATTAAAATGTATGACTTTAAATGGAAAGATAATGATGATTATGATGAATATAATAAAAGAGGATATGGGGTTCTTGCTCACGAACTTAAAGAAGTTTTACCACAAGCAGTTAATGGAGAAAAGGATGGAAATAAAATGCAGGGAGCAGATTATTCTAAAATAGTTCCTTTTTTAGTGAAAGCTGTTCAAGAACTTAAAGCAGAAATTGATGAACTTAAAAAGAAATAAAATGAAAAAACTATTATTACTTTTATTTATTTGTTCTTGTAGTATTTCAAAAACAAATAAAGATATTGAAAAAGACACTTTGAATTTAGATTCACTTATAGATAAAAATTGGCAAAAAGATAAACATTTAATTGATAGTTTATTTGAAATAAGACCAGAAAATTATGGCAATAAATAAACAATTATATTTGTATAAATTTTAAATTTTATAATTATGGCTAACACGTATTCTTGGGATTGCAAAACTGTAGATGCTTGGGTTGAATTAGATGATAATTCTGATGTGGTTTATAATATTCATTATATATGTACTATCACTTCAGATAAAAAAGATTCTAATGATAACTATTATACTGTTTCCTCTATTGGCATAATAGGAATATCTACTGATGACATAAAAGATTTTATTCCTTTCAAAGACTTAACAAATGAAAAAGTTACAGAATGGTGCAAAGATTCTTTAGGTGAAGTGCAAACACAAAATATAAAAGATAGTTTAAAATCAAGATTAGATGATTTGATAACACCTAAGTCTGTAACACTCACATTAGATTCATAAAAAATATTTTACTTTTTCTTAGTTATATTTGAATATTATTTAACAATTAAATTTTTTTAAATGGCAACAACTGGCGTATTTAACGGTACAAAGATGTTACTCCAAATGAGTACAGATGATGGTTCAAGTTATACTACAATCGGACACGCAACATCAAGTTCTTTCAGCTTCAGTATGGACACACCAGAATCAACTTCAAAAGATTCTGGAGGTTATGTAGAACATATTGCAGGTGCTAGAAGTGGTGAGGTGAGTTTTGATGGTTTAGTAGCTTATGATGACACGTGGGATGTGGATTCATTCATTGATTATATGATAGGAAGTTCTAATGGGCGTTCTTATCTATATGTATCTTGGGGAACAGCGACTACAGGGGATAAATACTATACCGCTAAGTGTTATGTTTCAAGCATTGAATATAGTGGAGAAGCTGAAGCACCAGTAACGTATTCTGGTTCTTTAACTATTTCTGGTTCAATAACAACTAACACTAGATAGTATATATATATATTTTTTTTATTGAAATACTTTAATTAGATTTAAAGAATGAACAGTAAAAGAGGGTATATAACTATCTCTTTAGGTGGTAAGGATAGAACCTTACATTTCAGTATGAACTTTTGGTGTCATTATACTGACACTTTAAATGTCAGTATAAATGAATTACATAAAGTTTTCAATACAGATAATTTTTCTATGAGTTCAATAAGGGCTTTGATTTATTCTGGGCTTCTTGCTTATGATAAGGAAGAAAAAAATCCTATTGATTATGATGAATTTGATGTAGGAAATTGGCTTGAAGATTTTGATGGAGAAAGTTTAAAAAAAGTTATTCAAACAATGACTGAATCAAAAGTCTTGGGAAACGAACTAAATATGGGTTTATCTAGAAAACAAACTAACCAAACTGATTCAAAAAAAAAGTAAAATCTGATTTATGGGAAGATATTCTTGATTTTTATATTGGGCAATGCGGTGTTTTACCAGATGTGTTTTGGAAAAATACTTATGCCGAAAACATTAGATTAGGGGAATCTTTTCAAATCAATCAAAATTTAGAATGGGATAGAATACGTTATCTATCAACTATGCTAGTTAATGTTAATGTAAATAAAGCTAGTAAAAGAATACAGCCACAGAAATTATTCAAATTGCCTCACGATTCAATCAATAAAGTTAAAGGAAAGAAATATCAAGAAAAAGAAATGTTAGATTTCAAGAAGATGGTTGAAGAATCACAAAAAAATCAAAAATCTAAGAAAGATTGAAATTGATTATATTTGTTTAAAATTCAATTATGGCTGTAAACGAGCAATTAATATTAGAGATAAAATCAGACACCAGTAGTTTAAGGAGGGGTTTATCTCAAACTAAAACTGATGTAGATAAGTTTGGTTCTAATTTAAAAAAAATTGGAGGATTACTTGCGGGTGCTTTTGCAATAGACCAAATTACAAGTTTTGGTAGAGCAGTTTTTGATACCACCGCTGAATTTCAAAAGTTTTCAGCCGTATTAACTAACACTTTAGGTAGCGGAAGTGCAGCAAGACTTGCTTTAAATGATATAGAAGAATTTGCATCTAAAACTCCTTTTAGCGTTGCACAATTAACAGATTCTTTTGTTAAGTTAGCAAATCAGGGGTTTAAACCAACAATAAATGAGATGAGAAAGCTAGGTGATTTAGCTTCCTCAACTGGTAAAGATTTCGACCAATTAGCTGAAGCGATTATAGATGCCCAGACAGGTGAATTCGAAAGATTAAAAGAATTTGGTATTAGGGCATCTAAACAGGGGGATGAAGTTAAATTTACATTTAAAGAAGTTGAAACTCAAGTTGATTTTACAGCAGATTCAATAAGAGATTATGTGTTGTCGTTAGGTGATATAGAAGGGGTTTCTGGTGCTATGAACGCTATTAGCGAAACTTTAGGTGGGCAATTATCAAATTTAGGTGATTCTTTTGATAAATTAAAAAGAGCATTAGGTAGTGAATTTCAGGGGGTTATGAGTGCCACACTATCAAGCTTAACTTCTATAACAGATACAATAGCAGAAAACCTAGAAGATGGAACATTTAATAAATGGGTTAAAATATTTTTATCTGGAGGAAACCAAATGGTTAGTTCTATAGCCACTATTGAACAAGCAGCAAAAGCTGCCGCAGAAAAAGAACAATTAAGATTAGATGAACTAAAAGTTATTGAAGAAGAAAAAGCAAGAATCAGAGCAATTGCATTAAAAAAATATAAAGAAAATCAAAAAGCAATGCAAACTGCATCTGAAATGGGTGAAGCCGCAGATGCTGCGTTTGATGCTGAAATTTTTATGCCAGATGCTGAACTTCAAAAAGTTTTAGATAAAAAACAAAGTTGGTCAGAAGCATTAATAGAAATTCGTGATGAGGCAAATAGAATAGAAGCTGAAAAGCAAAAAAAATGGGATGAACAAGAACAACTTGCATTAGAAACTCAACTTCAAACTTTAGCAGAACAAGATGCACTTTTACAAGAAGAAAGACTAGTAGCACTTGAAACAATGGGACAATATGTTTCTGCTTTTACACAAACTATTGCAGCAGGATTAACACAAATGACTGATGGTTTAGTAGATAGCTTTGGTTTAGCAGATAAAGGAATACAGGGGTTTGTTAAATCAATGTTAAAAGCATTGGCACAAGTGGCGATAGCACAATTAACTGGATTAATCCAAAAGAAAATAATGGCAAAAATTCAAACTAGCATTGATAAGAAACAAGCACAGGGAAGTAGTATTACAGCAGCAACAAATACAGCAGCCGCAATGGGTCCTGCAGGTTTTTATGCTCTTGCTCCATTGATTGCTTCTGCTCTTGCAATTACTACTGGTGCTTTTGCAGGAGTTAAGGCGTTTGCGAAAGGTGGTGTTGTTACTACACCAATGATGGGATTAGTAGGCGAAGCAGGTCCAGAAGCAATTATACCTTTAAACAGATTAGATAGTATGATGGGGGGTGGTGATAAAGAATTTACAATACGAGGTCAAGACTTAGTTTTAGCAATGGATAGGGCAAATGGTTTTAAATCAAGAATAACAGGATAGGGCTATGGCTTATGGACTAAAATATGAAGATGATTTTTTTGATGTAGATGAACACAAATGGAGGTTAAAAATATATCAATGGAATTTTAGTGGAACAAAAGAATCAAATACTTTAACACTTGGCCCAGATGCTGTTAAAATAATGTACGAACAAAAAGGTGATGATTTTTTTTCACCTATTATAGGAAGTAGTTGTAAGATTTCAATGTATATAACTGAAGGTTTAGGTGGTACATTCTGGGAAGATGAAGATAGAAACTGGGAAGCAGCAAATTTTAATTGGGAAGAAAACAATTTTGAATTTCTTTTTCCTATTGATGATAGAGAATATAAAGTTGAGGTTTGCTATGCAAGTTCACATAACGGAAGTGAATATGTATATTCAACTTATTGGAAAGGTTTTTTAATACAAGACCAATTTTCAATGCCATTAAAACCTTTTCCTTATTTGATACAAATGTATGCAAGTGATTTGGTTGGAACATTGAAGGGATATAATTATGCAGATACGACTGCAAAACCAACAGTACTTCAAGCCATTGTGGGTTGTATGGAAAATATTAATGAACAAAACGCTAGTGGAACTGCACAAGCACTAGAACTTCAATATCAAACGTTATGTAGAATTATCCCTAGCACTTCTGGTAGTGCAGGTGACCCATTAACTCAAACGTACATTAATTCTAATGATTCTATGAAAGATGAAAATGGTAATTTTATAAATTGCAAAGTGATACTAGAATCACTTTTGCAAATGTTTAATTGTAGGATGTTTCAAGCTAGGGGATATTGGATAATCATTTCTAATGATGCTTTGTCTTTAACATCTTTTAATACTTCAACTGCTGCTACAAGAACTGAATTTATTAATTACTTAAAAACTGGTGCTTCTGGTTCTAGTGATTTAAGCATTGCTAGTCCTACTAAAACAATTAATAGCACAGGAAATAATGACACACTTCAGCCTGTAGGAAATGATTTAGTTAGAATAACT
>VTLG01003630.1_pt1 | contig 20424 bp, 9 predicted proteins | sample 4694571 | NCBI WGS metagenome assembly VTLG01 (sample SAMN12604809, study PRJNA352737) | marine metagenome | biome: ENVO:00000447; feature: ENVO:00000209|ENVO:00000569|ENVO:01000036; material: ENVO:00002151; isolation source: viral sequences binned using virsorter ... | reverse complement strand
TAATAGCAGTATCATATAACTCTAAAGTATTATCATCAACAGCACGTACAAAGTATGTCTCACCAGATGTTAAACCAGCTGGAGCAGTACCATATTCATTTTCTACTTTATATTCTACTTTGAAACCAGTCTTTAATCTGTGTAAAGGAACAGTTATTTGATTAGCAGTAGCATCTACAATAGTAGAAGAACTACCATCAAAACGTAGTGTCTCTGTCTCAGAGTTAATTACCCACTGATACCTTTGGTGTTTGATAACCTCAGTTTCAGGTCTTTGTGATTCTCTATCAGCAACGTCGAGTGAGTCAGATGGTGAAGCACCTGTCTTAACGATGTTAGCGTAGACATCAGCATAGTATAATCTTTCAGCGAGCTGGAAGGTTGATTCATCATCATCCATCAGTACCGTGATAGTACCAGATGAGTATGGTGATGCTTGAGGACCTGTAAACGTGACAGCTTCAATGATCGCTCTAGCAGAAGATGATCCACCCTCTACAGCGTATCCAACAAGTAATGTAGTATTGTCACCTGTGTGGTTCTCAAATGTAATAGCAAAGATGTTTCTACCTTTGTTCTCTAGACCTGGTGAGAACTCAAATGGTTCTAGGTCTGGTTCATACATCAATCTTTGCTTATCGTCAAACACATAAGCATACTTCCATGTAAAGTCAGGAGATCCATTAGCATCTAAGTGGTCTCTGAATACAACACCAGAACAATACGTCTCGTTTGACGCTTTGATCATGTGTCTGTCCATGTTTAATGGACGTAGGATAACTCTTCTTAAGTTATCTCCAATCAGTGAACAGTTAAATGGTAGAGAGATCGGGTTGTCTTCTACATAGTCACCACCTGAACAAATGATAGAAACATATTCAGGAGTCTGTGTGTCTTGCTGTAAACTATAAGCTATCTGAGCAGCTTTCTTGATTGTACGAACTGGTTTAGCAGCTGATCTACCATCGTTAGCATCATCACCAATACCAGCTACAGATGATACGTAAACACGACCACCATTGTCAGCAGTAGCAACGTCATATACAAACTTGGTAGTAGCAATTCTATTATTCTGTGTCTGACGAGGAGGGTTGTCAGCAGTTGGATAGTAGATTGTACCAAAGTCAGTCGCAGTTGGGTCTGTCTCTTCAAAGTTAATTAAATTAGGACCTCTAAGGTCTAGTCCCTTAGTAACAAACTCGTTAGTAACGTCTAGGTTTCTAATTTGAGCAGTATCTGAGATGATAGATCTTGTGGTTCTGATCTGTCCTTCAACGTCAAGGTCAAACTCAGGATTAGTGTTGTTAATACCAACACGAACGTTACCTGTAGCACTCTTGGTTATGAATACAGCATCTTCTTCGTCAGCACCTGATCCAATGCTAAGTTGCATCTTATCAGTAGCATTGATTGTTAATGATCTAACAGATCTATATGATATTGATGTGGCAGCAGCTATAAAGGTTGTGCCTGTACCTGAGATTGAAAATGTATCTTCGTCTACTACAGTTATTGTATAATTTCCAGCCGCAAAAGTTCTAAGTAGGTCATCTTGACCTGGCTTAACGTAAAGGAGTTCGTTACTATTTAATTTGTGAGCTATAGAAGTAACAGTTACGATACCGTTAGCACGTCCATACGAGGCACTTGTCCACGGTCCTTGGGGGACTAGACCTGTACCTTCTATTCTCTGTTGCGAAGAACTCTGCCTAAGTGTCATCTTTTAATCCAGTTTATGCTGTTGATACTTTTGTGATATCAATGATACCAATCCACTTCACGGTTGAAGTAGTCGAAACTGCTTCAACATCGAAACTAAAGAATGCGTTACTTCCTATCTGGAACGCTACAGGAGTCACAGTCCATGTCTCTACGCCAGGTAGATGCTCATGTATGACATTCTCATACTGTGCTTGGAGTGTGGGAACACCATCGGTGTCCACTGTGATCACAGCGTCAAATGCTGACGCTAAAACATATATGTTATTATTTACCTCTTGACCAAATACCTTTGCCTTCACAAATGCCACACTGTTGTGACCTAGAGGAGGTGTATTGGTAGAAGTGTTTGTACTTCCATCGAAACTTAAACGAAGTAAGTTATTAGCTGGATCTGTTGTTCTCTTACTTATAAAGAGATCATTTGTTGCATCGGTAAAATCATCGGCAACCATGTGGATTGCAGAAATGTTCTTCAGTTCGAGGTTAGGATTTAATACCTCAGTCGAACCTACTCCGAACCCGCCTATTGATGAGAAATTTTTTGTTGCCATTGTATAGGGTTACCTCAGATTATTTATACCTTAACTTTAGTTGTAGTAAAGCGTCCAGTGAAAGTTGTTGAACTGCTAGCCTGTGATGATTTTGCTAAAGAAATAGTTACATCATCAGCGTTGACCGCAACAGCAGCATCCATTAGATCATTATCAGATGTGATGGAGTTTGTGATAGTGGCATGTGCCACGGTTCCTGCTGCTCCACATATTGATGTGACCTCAAACATATGGACTTTACCATCATTACTTTCAAGAGTGATAAGAGTCTTAGCACCCTTATATACTGTCTTATCGAATTGTACGACAGAAGTATTTGTAGTGAATGATGAGATAACTCCACCTTCTACTCTTGCTGAATCTAACTCAACAAATGTAGCAGTAGAATCTAGGACTGTTAGATAATTAGCATCTCCACCCGCTTCATAATTTCTATTGACCTTAAGTCCAGCCTTAGCAGCACTGGAATCTAATGACAAGAATTGCTTGTCACCGTTCATATTAAAGCGAAGTTCGCTTTGTAAAGCACTGATCTTACCGTGAGCAACATCAGGGTTGCTTAGTGTACGAACACTGAATGTTACATCAGTGCCAGCCGCACCACCAAGTAAACCACCACCGATTGTGATAACTTCATCAATCTCAAAGTTAACACCACCAGTATTAATAGTGATAGTAGAGATTGTACCATTCGCATCAGTTGCGATATCAAAGGTAGCACCAGATCCTGCGAACTCGGATGTACCAGATACACCAGTGAATGTTGCTGATACGTCGTATGCGGCTGCTGTAGCATTGAATGTTCCTGCGTTAGCACCAAGTGTACCATCGTCAAAGGTAGCAATAGTACCAGAAACAAGCTGATGTTTCATGAAGAAACCACCAGTTACCTCAACGTCTTTACTTCCTCTAACCTTTAATAATGATGTACCTTTTCTCTGTACATTTAATGTATCTTGTCCTACTGTACCGTTAACTGTCAGTACACCTTCTACATCTACTAACTTAGCAGTTCTTATAGTAAACTTGTCTTTATCAAGTGATAAATTATTAATTCCTTGAGCATAAAACTCGAATGTATCTTCATCAGAACCAGGTGATACCTCAGTTAATATGTAAGTATCTTGGTCAACGTCACGTACACCACCAAGTGATACGTAGTCGATACCATTGTATCCTTCAAACTGTGATGTTGTAGTATTGTATCTGATACCACCAAGATAGGTGTCATCAGCAGCTGGTCTGTTATTTGTGTCTCCAACTGGAACTACAAGTGTACCAGTAGTATCACAAAGAATGTTTCTAGCAACCTGTGGTTTGAATACAATACCTGTACCCGCTACGTCAGTGATAGTAACAGTTTGTACAAGATCAGTTCCTATAACAGCAGCGTCAAGAACTATCTGATCTCCCTTAACATAATCTCTACCACCCGTATTAACAACAACAGATGTGATAGCACTACTTACGACTGTGACATCAACTGTACCACCAGTTCCCTTACCAGTTCCTGTTGATGTGATTGCTACACCAGTGAATGTACCATCAGTAAATGTAGTACCAGTTCCAGATGTATCTAAAGTTAATATTTCACCAAATGATTTTGTTACACCCGCAGCAGTGTTTTGTAGAGTGCTGTCTGTAACCTTTAATCTACCACCTGACTGTAAGTAACCAGTTGACTCAAGGTCACCTGTAGCCATGTCTACTGATAGAACATTTGTACTACCATTCTTAATAAGGAATTTTCTATCAGAAGATCCAGTAAATGTTACACCACCATTTCCTTTAGGTGTGAATGTGATGTCTACGTCAGCATCAGTACCAATCGCTGATATAGATGCATCATTATTAATCTGTAAACCTTTCTGTGATGTACCAGTGATAATAGTTGCGTTAGCAACGTCAACTTTCAAGACAGGATTAGCAGTTGTTGAATCAACACCAACTTGGAAGTCATTACCTATATTGAAAGATGTACCATATATTGCCTTCTCTACACCCGCTATTGCTATACCAAACTCATCAGGATTTTTATGGAAGAAACCTGTTGTCTGAGAGGTTACAAAGTTTAGACTTGGGGCAGCTGCTGTACCATCAGCAACACTGATTGTTGAGTTAGTAAGAGTTACGTTACCTGTATCTTGTGTAAAGTCACCTGTAAGTGCGAAGTTACCTGTCTGAGTGGTATCACCTGTTACAGTTTGAGCAGCAGATACTGTGATTGTGTCGACAGTAGCATCATCACCAAGAGTCATGTTACCCTTGACAGTTAAATCACCATCAGCAGTAATGTTACCAGCTGTTATTATATGTCCAAACTCACCTTCTACTTGGAAGACTGTTGCTGACTTACCAATACTTAATGAACCCTCGTATAGAGTTGGGTCTTTAGTACCAGCTATCTTAAATGAGTCTGACTTGATCGCACCATCATGTGTAAACTCAAATCTATCAGCACTTGTTACAGCACCAACTGTCAACTGGAATGGGTTACCAGATGTAGAAGGTCCTGACTCGTTACCAGAAACACGTGGTATTAATGTTTGTCCTACGTTATATCCAAAACCACCATCACTTACAGATACATCTCTAATAAAACCAACTTTAGTTACAGTGTATGCGAATCCAGAACCAGTACCACCTACGTCTCCTGCGTCTACAGAAAGAACGTCTCCTACGTTATAAGGTCCTCCAGTAAGACTGATATTCTCAACAGTAGAAATGTTAAGTATCTCAGCTGCTAATTGTGCTTGGAATCCAGATCCAGCTCCACCCATCTCTGTCTGGGTTCCTGAGAATGTATTACCTACGTTATAATTTTCACCCTGTGAATTACTCTTAACTACTGTTACTACACCACCTTCTATAGTAACGTCGATTGATAAACCTGTACCATAGTTTCCTGCTGAACCAGAAACGATTGTAACTCCCGCACCCATTCCTGCGTGAGTAGAACAGATATAATCTGCTACCTCTCCTGCTGTGCCAGGTGCTAGTACAACATCAGTAAATGCTCCTGCTGTACCAGGTGTACCTACTGGTATAGAAATAACATCACTACTTAAAGTCTGACCATCTTCTCTACCCATGAGTAGTGGATGACCACTGTTAGAAGAATCACTCTGATCGAAACGATAGGTGTTACCCTCGGTCATAGTGAGAGCTGCCTGTGTACTGCCATTGATGACAAACACATCATCAGGAGGAGGTGTGCCAGGATTTGATATTACTGTTACTGTATATGTCTGTACTGGAACGTTATATGCTGTGATATTATCATACTGTCCGTCGGTATATCCTGATCCTGCGTTTGTTATATTTGCTGTCCAACCTGGTACTGTAAAGTCAGCAGTAGCAGCTGATGAAGGAGCAGCTCCACCACTTACAAAACTAAAACTTACACCTTGGTATGTACCCTGTGTATAAGCACTACCATTGTTTGTTATATTACCAGTCAGTGACTGGATATTGACTGAGGTTTGAGCGTCACCACCAGCTCCACCAATAAGTGTTAGTGTAGGAGCAGTGTCATAACCAACACCATTACCTGTTATCTCAATCTCAGTTAGTCTAGCATTTCTCTTACTGAATTTCGGTTGCATCACCGCATCAGTAATAGGATTACCACCTTGGATTAAAATAGTTGGTTCAAAGTTATAACCCGCACCAACATTTGTTATATTAACAGAATTGACAGGGAAACCAATGGTTGCTGAAGCAGCACCACCAGAACCTGTAGTATCTACAGTTGAGTTTGTTACGCTAACTGTTGGAGGAGATGAGTATCCACCACCTCTACCATTGATAGCAATATTGTTGATTGATCTACCACAATATACTGTGAACGCAGCAGCTGTTGCTCCTGGATCTTCTGATAATGTGATTGAAGGTAAAGAGTTACCATCATATAATGTGCCTGGTTCAGTAACTGTGATACCTGTAATTGAACCACCTGATTCTGTAACAGTAGCAGCTGCGTTAACACCCTTGAATGAATGAGATTCAGGTGTCTCTGATGTAGATGCTGTAAGAGATATTGCTGATCCACCCTGTGAAGCAGAAACACCGAAGTTATTACCAGACTTGTTAACGATATAGTATGTGGTTCCTTCACTCAATCCAATGTTTTCAGATCCACCGTTCTGAGTATATACAACTCTTAGATTGTTGGTAAATGGGTTGTCAGGGATAGTGATTGTGCTACCTGATATATCATCACCTGTACTGAATGAGAATGTATTAGGTTCTTCAATTTCAACTGTTGGAGTTCCAGTATATCCACTACCACCATCAGCTAAATCAATTCTGTTGATTATACCATACTGCTCAAGAACCGCTGTAGCGTCTGCGTTTGTAGTTCCTTGTGGATTAAATCCAATGTCAGGAGGTGCGGTATAAAGTTGACCTGGATTGGTTACAGTAATATTTTTTATAGAACCATCTGTAGTATCAATAGTACAACTTGCCTGACCGTTAACAGCAGGGTTTGTATCAAGAGTTAATGTCTGTGAACCGCCAGTATATCCATCACCTGTATTATTAACAGTGATTGTTGATAACTTTTCAGTAGTGATGAGAAGGTTCGTATCGGATAATAGTCCATAAGCGTTGAATCCACCTCTTCTTTGTATGCCTCCAAGGTTGATGTCAATAGAACCTGTCTGAGCAGTGTTGAAACTACCTACCTTGTTTTGGTCAAAGTAAGCGTTCTCGTTAAATATTACCTCACCGTTAAATGTAATGTCTTCGTTACCCGCAGGGTCAATTAGTAGAGCACCACTTGTTGTAGAGAAAGTGTTACCCGCTAGTCTTATATTACCTGTCTCAATATATGCAGGATAGATGTTTGTAGTACCAGTGGAGTCAGATAATCCAATACTGGTTGCTTGCTGTGATGATGATGTTGACTGGAAGTTAACGTTACCTGTTTCTTGGTCAACTAAGAATACTTCACCAACTCTGAAGTCACCCTTCTGGTCAGTAGATGAGTAGAATACTCTACCACCATTAGTTTCTACGACTTCGTTAGCTTGGTTTGCTAGAGATGTATCATTGGTAAAGTCCTTACCAGAACCAATGTACATGAAGTTGTGTGCTGATAAAATCAGTTTACAACCATTACCATCTGATACAGCACCTTTAATACCGTAGATGTTAGCAGATGCTATAGACTTTAGTTCACAACCAAAGGCACTATAGTCAACAAGTGCTATACCTGTAGCAGAGTCACCACCTGTAGAACGAACATCCTTTGGAGAAGGAGTGTCAGTAAATGTACTTGCTTGGTCTGTACCGTTGAAATGTATTAAAAGAACTGTATTAACATCTGTACCATACTCTGAAGATGGAGGAGTAAAGTTACTTGTAAATCTTGCTGTACCATGACTGACTCTAACTTCATCAATCTTACCTGTGAAGAAGTCACCGCCAACTGTACCGTAGTTAGAACCAATGTTTAATGGTTTGGTATTACCATAGTTTCTATTATCTGTATCTCCTCCTGCTCCTGTGACTGAACTACCATCCAAATATAAGCGTGTAGTACCGTTGTAACGTGCTAGAGCAACGTGTTGCCAAGTGTTGAGTGATAAACTACCTCCACTGAGATGTTCTACGTTAGCACTAGCAAATTTTAATACACCACCTGTCTGATATACTCTAGGTGCTTCGTCTGTGTCAGATCCAGTTCTGAAATCAAATATAGTAGAAGTACCAGTAGTTGAGGTAGCATAAATCCATGCTTCTACAGCAAAGTTAGCTGTACCAAAACCAAAGTCTTCAACTGTTTCAATACTAACAAAGTCACCAGTACCATCAAGTTCTAGTGACGCAGTTCCAAACTTTTTAATTGAAGTATCCAGTCTAGCGTCAGCGTTAGGGGTAAGAGTCTTACCTTCCTCTAGTGCTGTAGTAAACTGTCCTTCACCTTTTCCGTTTAGGTATATGTAATTGCCATCATTAGATTGAATAGCACCATAACCTACCGCTTTCTTATATGTGACGTTACCTGATGTATTACCTGATGTAAGAGCAAAGGTAAATGTATCAACAGTTGGTGCTCCTGTTACCTGATAGAAACCATCAGTAGCACTGCCCCCAATAAAGTCACAGTATACGCGGTCATTCGTAGATAAACCATGAGCCGTCCTCGTTACTGTTACAACGTTGCTTGATAAAGCATAAGTACCAGATCTAAACTGATCCTCTAATTCATATATCTCTTCACTAGCATCAAAACTACCAGAGACACCTGATAGTTTTAATCTTGCTTGTCCAGTGCCATGCTTACCTGTAGCACCCTGTATACCTTTGATACCTTCGTTAGCGAAGTATATAAAAGAGTTCTGCCACTCACAACGAACACCGTTAGTTAAGAGTATACCAACTGAGTTGGGTACGATAAATGTTGCTTCGTTGAATAATACTGATGTCTCTAGTGTGTTTGCGTTAGCAATAGCACCATCTAATTTAGCACCACGTCCTGCGTCTCCCGCATCAAATCCATAGGGGTCACTAGCAGATGTGGTCGATCCTTTGTTTAATACTGTAACTCTCTGTACATAAGCACTTCTCTCTGAGTTCCAGTCGTTAGCAGCAACGAAGGCATAACCTGTGTCATTACCGCTATTGTAGAACATGTCCTTAACAGTCAGTTCACAAACAGTGGTGTCACCATTTAGAACGAAACAGTTAAGATCGTTTGTTGCTGTTGTTGGATATATCTGTGTACTTCTTAATCCTGCACCTCTGACTGTAACACCGTCAGGGACTGTTAGGGGAAATTCTTCTTGGTATTCACCAGCTGCTATATTAACTGTATCTCCTGATGTAGCAGCGGCTAAGGCATATTTAATTGTAAGGAATGGTGTAGAGGAATGCCTACCTCTATTTGCTCCACCTAATAACGCAGCTGCGTCTGTACCTGTTTTAGCAACGAATAGATGATTACTAGGACCATTAGTAATATCAGACGCTAGCATAGACGCAGTAACACTAGCGGTGTTTGGAGCCGCGTTACCTATCTCTACGATAGAACCTGAATTGTTTACAAAGAGTTTTTTATCCGCGATATTAATCGCGACTTCCTTATCGACTAGATCACTTGTTGTCGGTGTCGAGTTGGGAGTTATCGAACTCTTTAGTTTGATCCTCGTTGCCATTTATAGCATTCTCTGATGATTGATCTTGTATACTATTTAACTGGGTTTGTAAGTCCAGTATCTTCGCTTCAAGCATAATGTTAGATAATGTCAGTTCAGAAACTTTACGTTGTAATGTGGAAATAATAATGTTTACGTTCATGAGTTTTCAGTGTTAGAAAACGCCTCCATCTAAAGTGTCTGTCCATACAGGAACGCCTCCTGATGTGACTGTTAGAACTTGGAATGAAGTTGTTGCGTCAGTTCCTGTACCAGGTGATGCCATGTTAGCAGCAGCTGTTACTTGTAATGGGTTTGTACCGTCACCATAAGGAATACCATATTGAGTAAAGGTTGAAATACCTGTACCACCATATTGTACTTCGAGGTCAGTATCTAGTTCTAGGTCACCAAGTACGACTGTACCACGGTTACCTGTTACACCGAAGACTGTACCAGTGTCTGTAGCATTCTCAATGAATGTCCAAGCACCAGCTCCGTCAGCACCTCCAGTGCGATCATAACCAAAGAAACCAAACTGAGCAGCACTACCTGTGTGGTAGTGAACTTTAACACCTCTGTCTAGTCCGTCACTAGCATCTCTTACAGCAGTAATAGTCCCACCACTATCTATGTTACCAGTGATTGCCTGATCTAGAGTGATTGTTTTAGCACCTGTGTCAATAGAAGCAATGTTAGTTGAGTTTGCTATATTTGTTCCAGTGATATCATCACCAACATTTAATCCTACCACTCTGTCCACAGTAAGAACTGTAGCACCTGATGTAGCAGAAGCAGTCAATGTTAATACAGTTGTAGGATCACCTAACTCGATTGTAGGATCGTTAACAGACATTGAAGCACTGTTAACTGTAGTTGTTGTACCATCAATCTGTAGGTCACCTTTAATTATGACCAAACCATCAGCGTCACCACCAGCTGGAAATGGGTCAATGATCATCTCTGTACCAGAGGTAGTAGAGAGGATATTACTATCCAACTTTAACTGGTCAATAGTCAACTCTCCAGTTATGTTCTGAGTAGCGTTGATTGTCTGTGTGCCTTGGAACTCAACTCCCGCAGCAAATGTGACTGTTGAGTTAACAGTCATAGTATCTGTGTTAGCAGTACCAATAGTTACATCGTCATCAACATTTAAGTCTTTGATCCATGCTTTAGCACCAACTGCTAAACCACCTGATACCATCACAGCAGCAGTTGTGGAGTTGGACGCTGTAGTAGTGTCAGCAAATGTTACTTGAACACCTGTGTCATACTGCTGATCAGCACCAGCCCATCTTAGTTTGTCTGTAGTTGTCTCATCATAATATACACGTGCGTCGTTTCCTGTACCGAACTTTAGGGGGATATCGTCCTGTATAAGAACTGAAGCAGCTGCGTTACCACCTGATACTCTTCTGACTTGTAAGTCACCGTCAGAGTCGTCCCAGACTAACTCAAGGTCTCCAGATGTACCGAACTCGACTTCCTGTCCATCTTGGAAAACAACCTTACCAGTACCATTAGCACCGATGATTAGGTCTGTGTCTGTTGTGCTTGTGTCAATTACGTTCGCATTGATCTGAACGTCATCAACCAACCATTGATCTATTTTACTATTACTATCTACAATGACAGCTGAATCTGAGGTCAGTACGCCATGTACCTGATCCAACATGTCTGTATAATACTTACCACCTACAACCTGAGCAGCAGAGTTGTTGTCTCCAACAAATAGTCTGTCTCCTAAGTTTGCTTGTGTACCTGAACCTACGGTTAGAGCTAATTCACCAAATTCAATGGTACCTGGTGCTGCTGTTCCCGTACTTCTTTTGACCAGTAGCTTTGATGCCATTAGAATGTACCCCCGTTAATCGTTATGTTGTTTAATACTGTTGTCGGTATGAACTTAGCTATACTTTGTTTGTATACTAGAACACTACCATCTTGTAACCCACCTGAGCTTGTATCTGTCAGGTCAACGTCAGCTAAAGCACCAACGTTTCCACCCCCACCGCCTGTAGCGACGCGGGTTACTCTTGGAATTGATTGATCTCCAAATCTTAACCTTGCCATTAAAGTGTGACTCCCTCAAGTACGCTTACTGTTCCTTCTAACACTCTCGTCTTTAGACCAGAGGGAGAAGTTATTACGACATCATATACATACCGTCCAGCTTTCATTGCTGTCGTCTGAACCGCATTTAGTGAAAGTTGTACACGACCCGCTGTAACGGGTGTCATGACTGCTGCTGTAACTGTGACAGAAGAACTACTTGTATAATGCTTCTTGATCATTGATGCTACAGTATATCCAGTCATATCGAATTCTGTCCCGTTATCGTTCTCAACTGTGAAGTCAATATTGAAATCGGAACCTTGATATACGAGTAAGTTGGATACCGCAGATGCCATGGTATAAAATTTTCCCTAAAGAGTATTTATCTCAGAGTTATTTATTGCTTTTTTCCACTAGAACTTGAAGCATAGACTTGAGTTCCGTAATCTCATCTTTGAGATCTAAAACTTCATCACGCTTCTTGCTAGCTTCAGCACGGGCTTTGATATATGCCTCGTACGCAGCACGATCCGTATTAACAATAGCATTGCTTTTTGGATCTCTTCCTAGGTGTTTATGATCTTCGACTTTTAGTAAACCTTTTTCATCTCTTGGATCAATGTCTTTACGGGCATTGATCTCTTTTTCTCGTTCTCTAGCTCTTCTTTCAAAATCTTCCATTATGCTAAGGCAATGATTCTTAGGTCTTTGACTCGTGGAATGTAAGGTTGATTATAGTTCTTAAGGACTATCTTAAGTTGGAATCCATCATAAGCGGGAGCGTCGTCTAGAGTATACTCAAAATCTCCAAAGACAAATGGATCATTTTGTGGAACCATTAGTCCATTGTCGGGACGACCATCCGTGTTAAAGAACTCAAAGTTCAAGTCATCAGTGTCACCTGTATAACCTACAGGTACCAACTTATACATCACCTGTATCTCAGAAAACTCAAATGTATTTGCTGCCATTGCCACTTTGACACCAGTAGCGGAGTTATCCAATCTAGCGAGTCTAGTGATGTATATAGCAGCGTTCTCATCACCCACTCCAGCTGAAGGAGCGACATTGTTGATAAGGTTAGCAGTAGTTGTGACACTCATACGTTGTGTGTCTACTACAGGAGATAAGTGTGTAACGTCAGAGAAGAAATTTAACTCTAAGTCTAGTGATTTACCACCTGACATATTACTAATCTCGTTTTGCTTAGAAGCAATGATCTTAGTAGCAAGGAAGTAATTGATATCATTTAATGTGATATCTCTAAATGTAGTGTCTTTAACAAATGAAGTCTCAGAATTGTAACCAGATGGGAAAGGTCCTGCTGATGTACCGCTAGTACCTAAAGCTCTAGCACTGATGCTACAACCTGGTTGTACTTGTGTCTGGACTGAAGGAGTAAGAACATCCCATGGTATATTCTGTGATATGGAAACATTGTCTCCACCAGCTGTCAGTGTCTTGTGTGCTTTAACTCCTGTAATGTTAAGTCTATATTTGTGAGGACTGTTCAATGTAGTCAATCCACCAAATGTAGATGTATGATGTGTACCATTAATCTTTGTAAGAGGTATACCAGCTAAGTTATAGCATTCTACCGTAGCATTGATTAGATGAGCTGTTCCAGTAGCAGCACCTGAGTTAGTTACTGGATCCCAATTTCTACCACTTACTGAACCCGCATTATGTCCTACAATATCAACAACCCAATCAGGAGATCCAGTGTTGATCTTTTCATATGCGATTATCTCATCACCAATCTTAATAAAACCAGGATTGGTGTCGGAAACGGCAGGGGCAGAGTTGCCAGGTCCGATGTTACCACTAGCAGCAGATAGACTAGCTGCTTGAGTAGCATTACCTCCAATACAAACATGGAAGTTAGCTGCGTTGGTCAATGTGATCTGTGATACACCTGAAGCAGCAAGAGCAACCTTAAGTGTAGTATCACCTACCTCAGAGGTAACACCACTCATCACAACATAGTTAAGAGATGATTGCATACCATGGTTGCTATGGAATACATCAATATATGTCTGATCGTCTGTTGTCGCAATAGCGTTTGGTAGAGCACTTATGAATCCACCATTGTTCTCTTCTAGTGTTGCGTTGTTTAGAATCAACTTAGACTGATTAAGAGTTGTAGGTAGAGTAAAGTCTGCTCTGTAGATCTTGAACATCAAGTCTTCAAATTGAGATGGTGTCCAAGTAGATGCGTTCTGTGACTTGAATAGAACACCGATATATGGTTGCTCAGAGATCTTCTCTCCTGCGTGAGCAGCATCAATAGCATCTTCACCTAATAATGAAATGAATACTTTATACTGGTTTGAGTCAGATGTCACAACGATAGCATGTTCTTGCTGATGTCCGATGTATACTGGAGACTCGAATGTAAATGTGGTTGGTGTAGAAGCATCAGTTGATGTAACTACGTCAGTTGCTTTCTTAATTACCTTAGAGAATGGAACGATAGTCTGTGTGGGTGTACCATTTTCTACAGTACGTATGTCAATAGCAACAGGTATTTCTTGATCTTTTTGTTGGAAGAATAGATCAATCTTAGTTAAGAATACACCACCCTCTAGATTCTCATCTTGTATTAAGAATGTCTGTGCTAATGGGTCAGACCATAATGTCCTCTCTTCAGTGAATCTTTGTTCATCAATCTGTGCGTTACGTACAGATATAATAGTTTCTTGTGTAGTCTGTAGAATACCAGTAGCAGCATACTCTGTCTGTGCTGATGATTCAGACTCACCTGTTACCTGTGAGTCGTTGACTGTATCAGATAAACGGAAGATACGTGTACCTGTTTTAAACTTAGGATTAGTTGCCTTACTAGGATCAGGTATAAAGAATGTACCTTTAAGGAATCCAGCTGGATCTGTGATTAATTTTCTCTCTTTAACTTTTGCCCTAGCACCTGAACTTTGTCCGACAAGGATTTCATTCGGGATTGGATTGCCTGCATATGCTCCGAGAGCTTGAGCAGCAAGAGCACCAGTGTCAATGTTAATCCAGCCGAGGTTTGCTGTGTAGTCTGAGACCGACGATATATTAACGTTCGTGTATGGGTTCGTTGTGTAACTATCATTTGGTTCTAATATTCGTAATGTGCATCCAGAAGTAAGACCTGTTACAGTCTCACCAACTTGGAAAGGTGTACTATTTGTTTCTGAATCATCATTAGGGTTCTTTGTCACCTCAAGGAGTTTAGGTGTGACATATGCTTTAACATCTACACCATCAAAGAATGGATAGAATCTTGTCTTGGGTTTAAGTTTCTGACCTTCAAACTCAACGTTTCTGGAACGCATGTTCTGTATGTGTTCCACAGATACAACTTTATTACCTAAGCTCTGTTGTTCGATAACAGGTGTAATCTTATGTCTGATACCAGTTCTTGTTTGGTCAGTTCTAATTCTTGTGAATACTTCAGTTCTTGTTCTACGACGTTTGCCCTTACCAGTTGTTACCTGTCTTGTCTGTTGTACAGCACCTGACCATGTAGTCTGCCATGAACCCCACTGAATAGGTGATAAACCATTTTGATCAGCATTAAACTCACGTAAACTTGTCATGTAGTTACCTTCAACCACAGGACCTTGGATAGCAGAAAGAGACTTAGTGTCTACCCAGTCATCTGAAGCAGGAGTTAATTTGATGTCACCTATGAATGTAAACACGTTAAATGGGTTTACATTCTCTAGAGCAGAAGCATATGGTTGGTCAACTAATACTATGTCTGTGTATGGTAATGTGATTAGATCACCTGTTTGCTGAATGTTAGCAGATGTAGAACTAACAATAAGAGGTAAGTTAGTTGTATAGTGTGATGGACGTAGGTGTCCTTCTTCAAAGTCTACTGATACTCTGTAGTCAGGATGAAATGTATCACTGGTTGCTAGTGACGCAAAGTTGTCAACGATAAATCCATTCTTGAATCTATCCATACCATTGCTATCACGAACAGCAAATGTAGCAGTCTCAGCTTCTAGTAGTGATAACTGTGTATAATATTCAAGAGTCTTAAGACGCATCTCAAGTTGTTGAATATCTCTAAATGTATATCTCTTATAGTTTGTTTGTGTGATAGTAATATCTTCATCTACATTAAACACATATGGTTTGATATTTAATGTAGCAAGAAGCATAGCATCATCTGGGTCAGATGGATCTACAGGTGTCTCTGATGGTTCACCTTTGATTATGACAATTTTAGAATCCTTATTAATACCAACTTTGTCAGTTCTACCCAAGTAATACTGGTATGATAAAATTGTGGTATCTGCTTGACCAGGTATACCCACTTCGTTACCTGTAAACGATCTATTAGTAAAGTCAAAGAACTCAGTAGCAGTAAATGTATATGGTGACTGCCTAGTACCCGCATTAGAAATGAGGTCAGGAACCATAGGACGGAAGTCTAAACCGTTTCTAAGAGGGAATAAACCAAAGGTAGGTATCTCTTTATAGTCTTCTTCTGAATATGAATCTACACTGTAGAATCCATCTCCTGATGTAGTCTGGAATCTATCAAAGATAACTAAGATTCTACGAGTAGGAGCTGCGTATCCTGCCTTCCTTACAATACGTGAGTAATCGTAATACTGCTCTCTCTGTCCATTATCTAACTCATATGATGATGTGATATTATTACTACCCTTTCTGATTGTATCTACAGTAATCTTACCATTAGAAGTAGCAGTTGATATTTGCTCATCACCAGTGAAACTATTATCATTCAACATGACATAGTATACTGTAGTGCTATTAAATGATACAATTTGTGCCTTAGCACCTGATGAAGCACCTGTTAATATCTGTCCTATCTCAAATGTACCTATTAAATTACTATATCCAAAGTTAGGAATTTCTGGATCAGCATCATCAGCTGACTCATATATTGCTTTGAGTTTGAATACATCAGGGCAACCAAGAGAAATCTGTTTGTCCTCTAATCTATGTCCATATCCTGCTGTAGTCTGTGTCAAACCATTACCTGTTGTACCAGAAGTATGATCTACCCTCAACACCTTCATACGTTGTGTTGTCTTTGCCTTCGCAGTTCTATTGCTTGAGTAAACTGTAGCGATTACTATGGCAGCACTTGTGCCAGAGTTTAGTCCAGTAATAGAAGCACTAGCGTCACCCGCATTTGATGTGGTTGATATACCGTCACCTACTGTATATGATGTTCCTGCGTTTGTACCAGCTGTAGCAATTACTTGGAAGTCATCTCCATCATTTACATCTCTGAAGGAAAGGTTACTTCCTGCTGAGAGTGAGAATGCTCCTCCAGTAACTGAGACGGAGTAAGTCTTTCTGAAGTATCCCAATGGAGCCACAGCAGACCCAGAACTATTAGTGGAAGTTGACTTAACAGACTCCTTCGGAATAGGCGATATAAGCGTTCTCTTTTGAGCTTCCCTAATTTGTCCTCTGAGTAAGGTAATATTTCCATTGATTGCTCCATTAGCGATGTTGTTTGATGTGACTCTTTCAATAGCAATCTGTCCCGCATTGGTGATTTGTGTAACTCTAACTTCGTGAGCCAAGTTGTTGTTAGAGAAAGCTAAAATGTCATTGACTCTCAACTGAGACACAAAGTTAGACAGTGACGCAGTTAAAGTAGCAGTTGTATTAGATGACTGACCTGATAATACAGGTGCGTTAGCAGATACAGTTGATTGTAGATCAAGAATTAGATCAGCAGTAAAACCAGTCTTATGGAATGACTTACAGTCAGTAAATTGATAGTCTGTAACTTCACTGATTGTCTGACCAAGAGATGAACTAGGTGCTTCGTCTAGAGCAATAGCTTCTCCAACTTGGAACGTACCAGTAACACCTTCAAATGTAATATTAGAAGCACTACCAGCTGTTTTAGAATATCCAGTAGCACCTGATGACATACCGACATATTTCTTGCCAACTACCATGCTGACAGCACCACCTAAGATGACATTTGTATGCAGATCAATGTCTGCTAAGTTCATTTGATATTTGGTACTGGTTGTGTTCCTGTCACCTGTATCAAACGAGAATCCAAATACTCTTGCTTGTCCTATCGCACCACCTGCAGCAGTTCCACCACTAGCAATTTTTCTATTATACAATGTGATTGTATCATATAACTGAACACCACCATATAAATTATCAATCAATACAAAGTTACCAAAGTCAGATGATATAGACTGTGAGTCAGCAGCAGCAAATGTTCTTGGTTTAACTACATCCTTAAATGTGTTAGCTAGTTTCTCTGTTCTATATCCTGAGACGTACGCTGTACCTGGTGAGATCTGAACTGCTAGATGCTCCTCTACAGGAGTGTTGCCATCTTGAGTAATCTGATCTGCTGTATATACACCATTATTAAACGCATCATTAAGATTTTCTCTTACGTCTATGCTAAATCTCTTGACATAATAGTCACCAGATTCTTCTTTAGTTCTGGTTGCTAATACATCATTAATAAATCCTAGATCACTACGTTCTACTTTATTCTCAATCTTACCAACATTGGTACGTAGTAATTCTATAAAGTCAGCAGAGTTGGGATCTGCTAAGTTCTTTTTAACCAGAGATAGATTGATCTTGAATCTATCGGCACCTGGTGCTGAGAAGTTTGTACTACCTATCGCATTATCATATAGAGTAGCATCTTCGTCAGCAGTTATAATTCTTTCTTCTACTTTTAAACCAACCTTATATGATGGGTTGTTAGAATACTGGTCTAGTACAAGTGTCTGTTCTGCTACAGGTACAAAGTATCCACGAACAAAATATACACCTTTACCAACGTTTGCTGTAGAACCTACTGCTGTACTATTTGAGTTTAATAACTGGGCTAGGGGTGTACCAGCTACGATAGTAGATGTGCTATATGTTATATCTTCTTCACAAGTTAATATCTCACCAGCTTGAAATACACTGGTTTCGTTGTCATCTGCTTTTGTCAAGTATGTCACATAGAATGACACATAACCACGAGTAGATGTAGTAGAACTGATAGAGAAGTTTACTCTAGCACGGATGTTTGAAGTGGCACCCTTCACAACCTTGCCATTAAGTGAATCTCTGTATAATTCTACAGGTAAGTTAAGATAATTATTTTGAACTAATACTACTGGATAATTTCTATTCAGCGTGATACCGCCAGGTACCACCATACTACCTTCCTTATAGACACCTTGACCAAACGTATCAATTTGGTTTTGTAGCAGTGACTGGAGGGTAGTAAGTTCTCTTGCCTGTACTGGAAAGCCAGGTTTAAATAATACTTTTAGAAATCCCTTATCATCATCGAAATCATCGAAATAAGGAGATATATTCAGGTTAGTATTCTGTGCCATTAGAATTCAATTACTACTTTGAGCTCTTCGTTTTGATCAGCAGATCGGGTTATTGGGTTCCTATTGTCTATGTAGAGGATTTCTCCAGAGTTGATTTCAACTTCCCCGTTAGCATATCCTTGAATGAATGACAGTCCTAATTCATAGACAGACACACCAATAGTAATCTGAGTCAATGGCACTGAAGATGTACCAAAGTTTTGATCAGGTGTAGCAGTTACAATATCAGAAGATGTAATTTCATAGTTACCTGAGAACTCTACGATATTACCAGAGGTGACACCATCATTTGAATCTTGATAGTATCTCATAACTTTAGTATTAGAATCGTAGGAAACAACATATCCTTTCGCACCTGTTGTGGTTTGAGTGATAGTTGTGCCAGGTGAAAATGTTCCACTAGGTGAACCAGTTCCAGACTGAGGGAAGATCAATGCTTTGACAGCAGACCTTGTGTTCTGATCTGAAATAGAGGTTGTGTTGTAGTCATATGGATTAAGAACCAAACCAACTCTACGGAATGTAAGGTCAGTTGGGAAATCTACAAATGCTGTTGATGTTTCTAGTTTAGAAGCAAACATAAGACGGTAAGCACCGATCTCTCTTGTAGCATCCTTACCATGTCCACCGTTAGGAGGAATGATGATATCGAGAACAGCACCCGATCCACCAGAACCGATGTTAGGAATCAATCCTACATCTATTGTCGCAAAACTGTAATTAGAACCTGAGTTAGTAACAGTCACGTTAGTAACAGATCCAGACTCTACAGTCACAGAACAAAAACCTTGAGTACCACCATTTGATTCCCAGTCACCACGAATAGGTACGTTGGTGTAGGTATCATTATTATAACCTTGTCCTGCGTTCTCGATAACAACGGTATCAATAGAACCAGGTCCAGCAGCAGCCTGTACTAAACTATTCTCAAGTACAGGTACGAACTCTGTAGTAACAAATTTTAGAATATTATCAGCATCAATAGTATACATATACTTCCAACGATACTTGTACTCAGATGAGTCGTTGGTTTCAATAACTGTTGTTGATGTTCCTGTTGGTTCAACTAATGAAGGTCTACCTCTAGGATATGTGGGAGACTGACCATTATACAAACACTTGTATACGTTGAAGTCAGAGTTCATCACATAGAAGTTTGAGTCATATAGACGAGTAGCACCATTAGCAGTGGTTTTAGCAGGACTATAGTCAGGTTTGTACATAGAATATGTACGACCAGTTCCACCAGTAGTCTCTGTGGGATCTATCCAATCCACTCTAGGTACAACAAGAGAAGTATCAGTAATATCTACTCTCTTAAACGCAACTGAATCCGCATATGCTAGACGATGATAGGTAAAACTATCAATCGGTTCGTTAGTTGGTGGGGAATCAGGTGAACCCCATGCTTTAGCTCGTCCAACAAACAAATACACTTTATTTGCGTCCGATCCAGAGCTGCCCAAAGTATTACGAAATGCTTCGGCTGCGTAAATTCTAAATTTATCGGTTACAAGTGCCATTAGTATAGGGCTTTATAGGTTATTTATACTGTATAAACACGGATAGTTGGAAGGATCTCCATTGTACCCG
>VTLG01016688.1_pt1 | contig 20426 bp, 30 predicted proteins | sample 4694571 | NCBI WGS metagenome assembly VTLG01 (sample SAMN12604809, study PRJNA352737) | marine metagenome | biome: ENVO:00000447; feature: ENVO:00000209|ENVO:00000569|ENVO:01000036; material: ENVO:00002151; isolation source: viral sequences binned using virsorter ... | reverse complement strand
ATATGGCGATTCACGCCTTCGTCAACATCTTCAAAGCCTTTTTTGTTTCTAAGCACATTTGCCATCATCCGACCAGTAAGACGGCCACCACGACCCAGTAAGTTTGTGGTGTCAACACCTACTGGTTTTTCGTCTGGAAGAAATGCCGTAAATTCGGAATTCGTAATGTTCTTAGATTTAAATACCTTATCCGCATCGCTAGCCCCAGACTTATGCAGAAATGCATCAATATATTGCAAACCTATGCCGGTACGATTGCCGGTTGTAGTAGTAGTTTGAGCTATCACGATTGCATCAGAGTGGCCAGCGTTCCAAGTAAAACAAAATGGCCTTCGCGACATTGGGTATGGAATTATTTCCCCTGTAAGCGGATGCTGGTTGGCATTTCCGGCTATCGTTGAAAAGTTTGAACCAACGTAACCTCTTTGTCTCTGCCAAGATTTACCTACTCTGACAGGATCTACAGCGCTTGGAAGCCACTTATATTGTCCGGTATCAAATTCCTTTTTTGTGTTATCTAGTGCAACAGCGTCGTTATTAGGCTTTAAAACTATGGTCTCGCTGTCTTTAATTACACTATCGCCAAAAGTTATACTACTACCAGCTCCAAACATATAGTTTTCTGCTACAGTGCCTTGTGTGTCCATCGTGTGAGATAGTTGTTCATCTGTCAAGGGTATTGGTGAGTTCAATGTGCTGAATTGGCTCGGATAAAAGAAGCACGCCTCTACAGCGGTTAATATGTCACCTCCATCCTTTGTGTTTGTCCAACCAGCGGCTTTGAGTTCTGTGACCTTTGTGTCGAGAGCTGCGTTTAACAGCCCACAAAAGGCCTCTAAGGTGATATCAAAAGGAATGTCTTTGACTTCCACATAAACACCGTATGGGAAGTTTGATATATTGTCCTGATACGGCTGGATGATCTCTGTAGCATTATGAAAGCCATTTAAAACAACAAACTTAAAGTCAAACGTGCCTCCGGTGGCTCCGGCGGCTATACCAAAATCGCGCTCCCAAAACTTGGACTCTGTTTGATAAAAATAAAACCGCCTGTTGCCAGTACCTCCAGACGTTCCGTCAACTGTATTAGAAGAGGTGTTTGTTAGGCTCGTTGTGTTTGATGTAAGTGCAGCTTGGTTGGCACCAGCCAAAGAACCTTTGAATTCTATATTGAAATCTAAATTAGACATGTTATCTTCCTATATTGAGTATGTTCCTTCGGGCAGTGTTGCACTACCAGCTTTTACTTCTATATTGCCTGCGCCTACCGTAGACAGTGCTTCTAGAGCGGACTTAATAGTTGCAGCACTTGCGTTGTGAGCTAGAGCGGATGTGGTTTGACCGCCAAAGCTGAGTGTAAATGTACCACCATTAGCGACAATCTTTAGATGTTGTATTTCATTTCTAGTTGTTGACCCGGTGGAAACAGTAGCGTCATTCTTTCTAATGAATAATCCGTAACAGTTTTTAGCCGTCACCATAGATAGTTGTTCCCTACCTAGAATTCTATTGGAACGAACATGACAGCCAGACGCTAAATCAATACTGATATTTGACTGCCAACTAGATCTAGCAAAAGAGTTATCTACCTCTAAGCAATCTAGAGTACTATCTGGAGCAGCGTATAGCCATTTATAATCTCTTCTGTAATCTGAACCACTAGAAGGTATAATCAAGCCAGCGCCTTCAAGACTCTCGTCTCCAAGATACCCACACGGTTCTCCAGTTCCCCCATCACATATGCCGCTAGTTGCAAGATAGAGAGTCCTACATTCGTACAGGCAGCTAGACATCTCTTTGTATGTGTAGGTGTTTATAGAAGCAACACCACTAACGGTAAGATTCTGAAAGTATCCAGATTTCCATTGCAGATCTTCATGGCCAAGAGACCACTCTTTGCTTTGTGCGGGAACTATGCTTCCAGAGACAGTGATTAACCCCTCACCAGATGGGCTGGGAGTATTAAACCCAACCTTGCCACCAGAGAAGTAGATATCATCGTTTATTCTAAACTGATCTTGATTAGAGTCTATACTGTGTTCTACATAAACATTAGACCAAGGCATAGCAGTATGACCAAGAGCATACACTCCAGACCAAACCGGGGATACAGCGCCTGAAACCTGCAACGTTCCATAGTCATGCAAACTCTGAACGCCGATTCCAACTCTTTTTGTATCTAATTCGCCAAATATAGTTGGGTCAGTACCAGCCTCTATACCTTCTCCGCAAAGAGAATCACTGTCTACATCGTGAACACCGATATATAACTTATGACTGGTATTTTCACCGATGTAATAACCAGCCCCGTGACCAACGGCTATGTTGTAGTTACCACCCTTATTTCTCTGCAAGGTGTGGCTACCAATACCTATATTACGATCACCTTCTATATTTCCGGCTAACGCATTGTGTCCGAGAGCTGTGTTGCCAAAACCATAGACACTACAGCCTAAAGCATGAGAACCAATAGCGGTATTACTATAGCCATTGTAATTCTGTGCTAAAGCTGAATAGCCGACTGCCGTGTTGTCTACACTTGTGTAACTAGGATGGCCAAGCTTACTAATAGCTAACTCACCAACCTTGGTTGTTCTCGTAGCGTGAGTTCCAATGTTGGCAAAATTAACATTGACTCCAGAGGTAAATGTCTCACCCCAAATAGAGTCAATGATATTTAATAAGTTGGTTCTAACGTCTCTTGGGGATATTTGACCAGTAGAATTATCCTGCAGGTCAGTACCTATATTTTGAGCAAGTGTCTGCTTGTCTAATTTCATGACTTACCTACCTGATTTTTAATCGAAGCTAATTTCTAGACTCTTATAGTCAAACTTTACGTTGTCCCCTTTATATATAATTCTAGGATTATCCAGAGTAGCGTGCATGAGCACATTACCGTCTCCAACAGTGGCGTTGTCAAAGATGTAAACGCCAGAAACCCAACCCCAGTCTTGAAGGGCTGTGCTAAATACTAATTGTCCGCTATTTCTAATAACACCACTTCCCTGAGCGTGGTCATCTGGGTCATAATGCCAAGTTGTCGCGCCTAGACTGGCGGGATCACCAAGGTTTAGTCTTCCATATCCATTTGCTGAGGAATCTCCAGCCGTAGTGCTGAGCTCTCCGCAAGTTCCCCCAGTTGCTGCATCGTATGTACCAGTGGGAGTGGGTACTCCATTCACATCCACCACAACGCCACTACTTAGCCCTATGGCTATAACACTAGGAGCACTAAATGTTTGACCCTTAAAAATATGGTGTAAAAGGCCTGATTCTAAATAATTTGAAAGTGCGGCCATTTTAATCTCCTATTTAAGATCCTGTACGAAAATGTTCTATAGTAATAATACACATAAAAAAAGAGCCACCCCTAGTTATAAGAGGTGACTCTCTCTATGAGCCTAGTTGATATTCTGATTAGAATGAGCCTAAAATAACTCGTCTATTATCAAGAACACCAAAGCCAATTTCAGCAAAGCCGTAGTATCCAGCGCGCTGTTGTCTGTGAAGAGTAGGATCTTCAAAGATTTCCAGCTGAGCCTTAACAGGCATTACAAAGCTGTCATTGCTTGATTGGTCTAAACCAACTACAAGCTCAGTGTCAGAACCCTGAACTGCACCAGACAATTCGCTGGTGAAGAAGTCTTGGTATTCTTGGCCTTCACCAAGTTCATCCATGTCGTGAAGATTAACACCAAAGATTCTAGTGATTGGAGCTCCGCCTTCAGCGGCTGTGTAGATTTCTCTACGAGTCACTTCATCAACTTGGTCTAATCCCCAGTTGCGAACATCTTCAAGAGCTTCTGGGCTGACATAAAGGTCAGTCAAGCGACCACGACCTACGGAAGCAGCGTTACCGCCTGAGTTACGACGCATAACAGTTTGCATCAGAGAAACAAGTCTCTTGCTAAACTGACCTGCTGTAGCATCAGCATCGTAAACGAGGATATTGCGGTCAACGCCAGCGGCCAACAAGGTGTGCCATCCGTCGTCATTCATCTTCTTGACAAAACCAGCTTCCAGAACTTGCATAGCGCGTGCTACAATGTCCCAGCGAGCTTCACGAGCATATCGAAGTAGGTAGTCGATTGAACTGGTGATGCTATAGGTTGGGATCATTACGTAGTCGCCTTCGACGCTACGTTCTGGGATTCTACCGTGACCGGGATTCGTGTAAGCCACATGCTCACCTTCAAGGCCCGGAGCGATAAGGTCTAATGGAAATTCCGTGGTTGCACCCGGTTCTACGTTGATGGTTTCAAAAATGTCGCCAAGAACGTTACCAACCAAGACACCCTTACGGAGTGGAAGTTCTAGGGCTTTTGCAAACTCGCGCTGCGCAGCTTGTGCAACTTGAATGTCGCTGTCCCCAGAATTTTTTAGTAGAGCGATGAATTCATCGCTTGGTCTATCTGTAAAAGCCATTTTAAAATTCTCCTATTAATAGGGCTGTTAGTTGTTAGTACCGTGGTTAGGAAGGTTAATTTCTACCTTGGCATATCCATCTTCGTCGATTGCGCTTAGGAATCTTCCAATAGCAAGATTACCAGAGGCAATAACGGATGCTGGACATGCGTTACTAATGTTACCGGCAGCAACCGCTGAAGCGTATGCTACATGACCGGGAGCAACAGTGACACTGTCAATCTTGTTAGTAACAACATAACCTTTTCTAAGGATTGTGACTTTACTACCAAGTTGTACTTCGTCTTTATGTTGATTCAAGTGAGTTCTTGTCAGGTCTTTGTTAACAACGTCGTTAAGCAAAATCCCAACAGGAACGTCTGTGTTTCCACAGATCTTTTCCTTAACCAATGCCACGCCTTGATCCATTGCTGCACCAGAGCTGACGGTAAAGGAAGAACCTGATTCGTGAACAACAACCCCACCACGAGTAGCAACAGCTGCATTCATGAAGAAGCTGATGTCGGTTTGTAGTTCGTATCTATCTGCTTTAAGAGCCATTTCTAAATTCTCCTATACTTATTTAGTGAAAACGTTTTCAGAAAGCCACGATGCAATGCTAGCTCTGGTAGTTTCTAACTCGTCAGATTCTTCTGCTTCTACTAACGTAGCTTCAGTGGTTTCTACTTCGTCAAAAAGTTCTTCAGAAACTTCAGCTTCTGCTTCTTCTGCTTCTTCTGTTGATTCTTCTGCTTCAGTTTCTCCAGCTGTGGGCTTTTTAGGGCCTTTGCCGAGACCTTCAGCTTCGTCATCTTTCTTTTCTTTCTTTTCTTTCTTTTCTTTTTTGTCCATGAAAGCGATTATAGCTTCAAAAGCTTCATCTTCAAGAGACTCAAAAGTGGCAAGAGATTCGTCTACGTCTTCTTCGCTGATACCAGCTTCTACAAGAGCAGCTTTTCTCTTTTCCATCTTCTCTTTCTTTTTCATCTCTTCTACATCTTTCATGGCGACACTCAACTCTTCTTGCGAAGTAGCCAAAGCATCTTCTAATTCAGCAATCTTAGCTTGGGTTGACTTTACGGTCTCTTCAAGCGCTGCAATTGCTTCGTCTTTTGATTGAACATCAGCTTCAAAAGCTTCAACCGTAGCAGCAAATTCTTTATCTTTTGCTTCTCCGATTTTTGCTTTAATCGCTTCATTCTCTTGTTTAGCAGTGGCGAGCTCTTCTCTAAGATCTGCGACCTGCTTTTCTAACAAATTATCAGACATTCTAATATCTCCTATAGAAAACTTATTAGTGCTATCGTCGTTATTTACGTAAAAAGCCTTGCTAGAATTAAGTATTACACTTCTTGGATTGGCAGGTTTTGCAACCAAACCTTTTCCAGAAAATGAAATATTACGCAAGGCCCTACCAACTTTAAATCCCTCATATTCTCCAGTTCCGCCGTAACACCTGAGATGCTTAGTTAGAAATGCAGAATCTTCGTCTCTTGCCAAAACTTTGCCAGCTCCATCGGGGTCTAGTAGAGCATAATCAAAGCCTGCAAATAGGCACTCCATTGAGACAAACCATTTTCCTTCCTCAATCTCCGCAATAATCTGCTCCATTCGTTCCCTGTTTTCAGGATCAGTCCAGCTATTGTATATAACGGCCTGACTAACGATATCGAACTGTTGCGGAAATTCTTTAGAGTCTGCTTCGACTCTATTTCCTTCTTTATCTAATATATAACTGCCAGTGATATGACCTATGATGTCGTTCTCGTTGTGCATGAAGTTAAATTGCTTATCTTCAGGCGTGCTTCTTGCTGCCCAAGTTGGCTCTGGTTGGAAAACGTCGTCGTTTTTATTCCACCCAGTTGACACCAAAACGGACTCAAGATAATATAAGTCTATCTGATCTGGATTGCTCTTTGCTAAGAGTTTTTCTAGTTGTGCTTCAACCTTTGGATTAACATCACTGTCTGGTTGAATATGTACTATGCTGGCTTCAGAACAGTAGGCTATCGAAGCGTTAGCCTGCATGACTTCTTGTAAGCCGTCATTAATTTCTTGTTGGTATAATTTCATTGTCTTACCTCTAAAATAAATATACACAAAAATTTTTAATCAGTGCAAATGAGGCCTATTTACATACGTATTCTACGTAGCATCCGATAGCGCTTCTTCTGTAGGAATCTATGTTCATTGACGAAGTGTCAATATTTTTAGAAGCCAAACACTCACGAAACTCTTTTGGACACAGCTTGCCTGCAGACAGTTGTTCATGTATAATTTCAACACTAATCTCCTGCAGAGGTTGTAAATTTGTAAGAACATCCATCTTGATTTTTTCCATGTCTGCCACTTCTGCCTTAGTAACCTGTCTAAGGTTTTTCTTATTGTTCATTTTTAGATAGGCGTCTGTAATGACTTCTGATATAGTGTCAAAAGTTGACTGTGCCCAGACTATGGTCTCTGCTAAACCGGGTGCAGATTTAGGCGTTTCAACACGCTGCTTTCTTGGCCCCTCGTCAAGCTTGAATGGAGGTCTACCCTCATCTCGTTTCTCCTTTGGTGAGTCAGGTTTCTCTGGTCGTTCAGGTAACGCAGGCTTTTTTTCCTGCTCTTTCTTTTCGTTGAGCTCTGACTGTTTTTCCATCTTTTCCATTTCCTGTTTCTGATTAGGATTGTGGAAGGGGCTTGCTTTATCAGGTGTGTTGTCAGCACCCCTGTCTTTATACTCCCTCTTAAGTCTAATCTTTTCAACGTTTGGCAACTCTTTGAACCTTTCAAGAACTGTTTCATGACTAATAATGTCTCTGTCAGCAAGCTGGATAAGAAGATTCTTCTCAGCCGCATCGTCTGCCAAGCTCATTTGGTCATAGTGAATTTCTGCTGGATATCTAAAGCCCATCGCTTTTCTTACAAGCTCAATTTCATGCTGCCAGAACTGTGTCAGTAAACTTCTTCCGTATTGCAACCGTTCTACTAACGTCTTCAAACTTATAAAGTTATTAGTAAAGCCGCCACCGTTTCCAGCCATTCCTGTAAGAGTGGGCGGAACACCAAGTCCTGCATATATACTATTCAACACAGACTGATATTTTTCAGAGCCAAGAAACTTATAGACTTGACTATTAGATTCAGTATATGTTAACTCTGGGCCCCAAACCAATTCCATAGTACCGCCGCCAACATTACTTGCAAGTATATCTCTCAGTTTATTGATGGCAGCTCTATTAGGAAGAATCTTATGGTCTAGATTACCAAGAGTCCATAGTCTGATATTTGATATTGCTCCATCTAGCGCAGACAGGTCAGCAAGGCGCATTTTTTCTAGCATGATAATATCATCAAGAATTGCGTAGATCATGGGGTTCGCCCACATTTGCCAGTCGTCTTTCTTGTAATGGAAGACTTGCAGTCTTTCCTCTTCTAGCGGTATAGCTTTTTCTCCACGTTGAATAGCACGCTTCACCTTTGGAGGAAGAGTCTCTAATATGTTTGGTGGAATATTACCATTCTTAAACTTGTCGTTAAATATGTTGGAAGACAGGTTGTATGATTTTTTTCCCATAAACAAGTTCATAGCGCCGTCTTTAAGGTCTACATTAAGAGGGTTAAAGAAGTTGTATCTCCAAGGAATTACATTTTTAGTCATGTTTGGAACTTCTACCTTGATGTCGTTTGCGACTGACTTCATATACTTAGAAAGCTCAGGAGTAACATTCGCACTACTTCTGTATACTACTACATTGCCACATCTGTATAATGTATTTAAGAATCGTTCAGATCTCTCTTTTCCATTACATTTTTTAAACCATTGCTTAAAGAATTTTTCTGCACTCTTGTTTGGATGCACAACGTTAATACCTTGGCTACCAAAGTCGCCCATTAAGTCAATTATATTTCTAATAATGCCAACCTTTGAATAAGCGTCCATGCACATCTTAATCATACGCTTTTGTTCTCTAGGAACCTGCTCATCAGGTCTAAAGGCATGGTAATCCATTGATGTGAATCCGGGACGCACAGAACGGTTAGGTTCTATATCCTTAAAGTTTCTGTATGCGCGATATCCAAGACTTTTCGTTACACCGTCATAAGAGTTGACGTTTTCAGAAAATGCGTCCATAGCAATTGATTTGCTTGCGTCGTCGTGCCAAGTGATCATATTATTGTCTGTCATATCGTCGCCTATCAGTTAATTGGAATGTAATTGGAATGGATTATAAAAATTATACACGGATGCTTAATAAATGTCACCCATGTTTTCAGTGAACCAGTTTGGCCCGTTGTAAAGGTCTTCTCTCTTCTTTGCTTTGTAGTCTTCTCCAGCTGTGGCAAAGCCACCATAAAAGTTATATGCTTGAGGCGTTGGAGCTCTCTGCAGAACCCTAGCTGCCATATTAGCCATAATCAATGCTGAATAACGGTCTTTCCTCATTTTACTCTTCTTACCTGTTCCTACGACAACTTCTGGCGTGTCCCACCTATCTCTACCTGTGGCGGTTTGAGTAATCTGAATCATCGACAGCTCGTCCTTAAGCTCTTCTATATCCATAACACATTCTTCGAGAGTATCAAAATGTCTACCCTTTAGTCCGTCGTCAGCATTGGATAAACCAAGACTGATAGAGTCAAAGAAGGGAAACAATAAAACCTTGTCCTCAAAGTCCTTTCTGAGTCCATGGTTTGCTTCAGCCAGCCAATCGTATTTGGCAAACTGGCACATTTCTAATATATGCAAGCCTCGCTCATCATCCGTGTCTTTTGGCTTGTCCTCGTCTATAGTTGGCCATATGGCTAGTTCGCCCTCTTGTATCTTATCCCTGTCGTGTAGGGACTCCATAACGGCTATACCGCCGCCCTGAGCGTCCATAGCTATGTGAATACATGGAAACAGCTTCATGAGGTCTCTGATCTTCCTAGCGCAGTAGGAATAGAAGTCTGTCTCCCTAGAGTATCCTCTTTTGACCTTTTCTTTATGCTCAGACCTTGTGGTAGTCCAGCAGTGGACGATTCTTCTGTGGTCTGGATTTACCTCTATCACGACTATGCTAAAGTTGTCAACTTCAGAAGCAGGGTCAACACCAAAGATATATCTTTTATTTGGATCTCCAATAAGACTGGCCTCAAAATGTATGTCTTCGCCCTTAGAGTTCTTTAATACATTGTCGTTAGTGACGACACAAGATTCTATGAGAGACCTTTTGAAAAAGCCTTGACTGTCTCTGGTAAAGCAGGCACCAAACTCCATTTGGTAAATTCCGGCATGGACTGTAGCTTTAGATCTGGCTACCTGAGCAGCGTCCATAAAGCCCTCTGGTAAAAGCTCGTAAGGGATACGGATGATAGAGTACTGAGTCCAGTCAAAATCTTTAGGTACGTCATCGCCACCAAAAACTTCTCTAAGTCTAGCCTCAATGCCTTTGCTTTTTATGATGGACTTCCATTTTTTCCAATACGTTGCGAAATGATTAAAGTCATAATAAGCTGTACCGGAAAGTATGATTTGGTTGTCTTTGTTTTCTATGGTCTCTTCTTTTTTCTTTTCTACCTCAATGCCCAGTTCTTTGGCTCTTTTCTCTGCTGCAAGCCTTTTAACGTTGTCTATTGGGTCTGCACTAACAGCGGCAAAACCTGCGACTACATTCTCAAATATGTCTCTAGGTATAGAGGCAAACTCGTCAGATATAATATCGTTGGCGCGTTGACCACGAATTTTTTGGCCGTCACCTAGCGGTAAGCATGTTACAGTGCTATCGTTAATACGCATGACACATCTGTCAACATCTCTTCTAGGCCCGCTAGTGTCACTACATATATCTCTTAGAATCGGCGCGTTTCGCCAAATAGTTTCCATGTACTCAAAAAGAACCTTTGATTGTCTAAAAGCAGCACCAACGACAACGACTTTTCTATTTGGGAGTAAGAGAGCTCTAAGCAATGCATATAGAGAAAGCATAAAAGATTTACCAAAACCACGACTAGCTATTAGCATGGGAAACTTTCTGCTCCACATTTCGTGTAACATCAGCGCTTGAGAAGGCAGAATTTGCACATTGAGAATATGCTTGCAGAGAAACGAGAAATACTCAGGCCTCATCATTAAGTAAGACAGTCTTAGGTGATAATCTTCATCCGAAACTTTTAGTATAGACGTGGGATTAAAAATGTCCGTATCGTCGATGTCTAGCCCCAGCCAAGCATCGTCTATTGTTCTTAACTCTTTTGTCATTTTAGACTGCTTATACCTCTATATTTTCTTGTTGATAAAACGCCGTCTGCAAAACCGTAGTATACGGCCTCATTACTATTAAGATACCAGTCGCCGTCTTTAAGTTTTTTCTTTATGAATGTCCTGACCTTGCTCTCAGTTGGATCTGTGTATTTTTCCTTGAAGAATTTTCCCTTCATGCAACTCTCTACATATATATCCAACATAGTATCAAGTATAATACTTTCAAACTTTGCCCAGTTCTGAGTGTCTAAGAAATTGCCAGCGCTTGAGCTACTGCCGTAGTGAGACATAAAGTATGAGTTAGGCATCATAATTCTATTGTCCGCAGCCTGTAGTATGATACTACTCATTGATTCAGCCTGTCCATAGACTACGATTGTTATATGGGATCTGGAGAGTTTAATAGCATCGTAAATAGCCATTCCATCGCCCCAGTTTCCACCAATGCTGTGCATATGAATAAGTATTGGTTCATTTTTTAAAGAGTCCAAATATCTAATATTTTTTATCAGAGTTGTAGCCATACGATACTCAACTCCCGGATCATCATCAAAAGGCCCGTGATAACCGTGGAGATAGATCTCTCGCTGTTTTAGGTCTATGCTTTGACCATGTATTGATTCAATTATATCATTCATTTTAGATTGTACATTTCATTAACGCGCTTAAAAATACTGCTCACTGTTAGGAAGGCATTGTACTTACTACCACAGAATACCACATGTATATTATCCTTAAGCTGGAACTCCATCAGGCATTTTAGCATATATTTACCCGTTATCCTAAGCGTCTTTTTTTGAGCCTCTGGTATCCTGCTGTTTTCTGGAAAATCAACTAGGTCTTCAAGGCTAAACTCTAATACTATAAACTTATGTGGAAAAGACTTCATACGCTCTATCTCATTTATAAACGCATGTTTCTTTTTCCCAAGGTTTTGCGCTAGTTCTTCCACGCAGCCCTTTCTTTCAATACAGATCTTGTCTTCCATTCCCTCAATGGAATAATCTCCAGTGTCTAGCTTTCTTTCTACCATGCCAGCACACTTGTCATACTCTTTGAAGAAATATCCTTCTTGTTCTCTAGTATCTTTAATAACCGTAAATTTTGGAGCGTTTTTATAATTAGCCATTGTTTTGCACTATTTGATGAAATAACGATTCGTATACGTGCTCGTGACCAGTGATCTCTTCATGGCACTTACGGCATAATGTAATACCGTTGTCAACGTCGTATCTCAATATGGCCGCACTAGACCATTTTTTTATATGGTGGGCTTGCAGTCTGTAGTTAGAGCCACAGTTTGGCATCTGACACTTAAACTTATCCCGACTGTAAACTTTTTTACGCCAGTCCTTATAAACTGGATCGTCGTAGTTCCTTCTCATTTGCAAGAAACCTTTTTTATCAAAATGTCATTCTTTATTTCTTTACATAGAAGCCTAGCTTTACTGCTTGAATCTTGGTCTAATATCATTTTAAATAATCCATGACTTGCTTTAAAACATGCTTCGTCTGGGTCATTCGCTTCGACAAAGACTATAGGATGTTCCGAATTATATTCATATATCCTATACTTCTTCAATCTAGCTATAACCAAGCTAAGATCCATCTCTACTTTAAATATCTTCATATAGGTCGTGTTCCATCATCAGCGTTACTAAATCTTTAAAGGAGTGCTTTGGCTCCCAGCCTAATTTCCCATTTGCTTTTGATGCATCACCACGTAAATAGTCCACTTCTGCAGGTCTATAAAACTTAGGATCTATTACGACGTATTTTTCCCAGTCGGCAATCCCAATACCTGCAAAAGCTTCGTCTAAAAATTCTCTAATCGTATGTGTTTCACCTGTGCAAATAACATAGTCATCCGGTTCTTCTTGTTGTAGCATCATCCACATGGCTTCTACATAGTCTCCAGCGTATCCCCAATCTCTGAACGCATCTAAATTCCCCAGTCTTAACTTAGGGTATTTCGGAGTTACTATAGCATCCGCCATGATTTTGTTAAGGACTATATCATCTTCCGTGAAAGAAATAGATGAATCATCCGGCGACGGAACATATGTAGCCAAATTTAAATGGAGATTTCGACACCATTTTGAAAATCCCCCAATCCACTTAGTGATTTTCCGAGTCACGAAATTTTCACCACGGCGTGGCCCTTCATGATTAAATAGTATTCCGGCACTTGCATGTAAGCCGTAGGCTTCTCGGAACAATCTTACGGCGTAGTGAGCAGCGCACTTAGCTATAGCGTATGGAGACTGTGGCAGAAACTTGGTTTCTTCGTTCTGATATTTCTTACCGTCTCTACTGACACTATATGAGTCGCCAAACATTTCACTTGATGACGCTTGGTAGAATTTACACTTGACACCAAGATCCACTATGGACTGTAAGATATTAAAACAGCCTTTTCCCGTAATATCCCATGTGAGACCGGGTTGCTTAAAAGAGACTCCTACATGCGATTGTGCTGCTAGATTGTAGACTTCATCTACATCATCGTTATCTCGAATGATGCCCAACACACTACTCACATCTGTAATGTCTCCGTGTACCAGATCGAATCCGGGTCTTCCAACAAGATGCTGTATTCTCTCCGTCGTGTCTACACTGCTTCTTCTAGCTACTCCAACCACTTCGTATCGTTTCATTAGAAGTAGTTCCGCCAGATGGCTTCCGTCCTGCCCTGTTACGCCAAAAACAATTGCTTTCATAGTTTCTTAGTCCTTTTTACTCTAGTCCTATTCTCTTTGACCGAAAGTGGTCGTATGTTCTTATAGTTGCAGCACTCCCTGTACTGCTTGTCATCTGTCAAATCAAAAGAAGAATATGGACGTATGTGATCTATTTCCCATGCATCGCCCCTGTTCTCCCAGTTCCAACCATCTTCAAATTGATTTTCTATGTGATTTCTTATCTCTTCTCTTGTCGCCCCAAACAGCTTGTATGCCACACTGCCGCGCTTTCCCAACAGCTGGCCGTTAATTACATGATTCAAATAACTTTGCGCATTGGCGCGCTTAAAGGCGTGCTCATTGTTTTTTCTATAATCGTTTCGCTGCTTGTTGTAGCAAGACTTACAAACTGAACAAGTAGTATTGCTTTGTCTCCTTCGTGACTCATCTCTCACTTTGTTACATCTGAAGCAAAGAAAGTCTCCGTTATGCAGCCAGTCAATGCGTTTAGAGTGAACCCTGCCCAGCTTACCCCAGTTGTTAGCGGCTATTGTGGCGAGTAAAGGGTCGTGGTTCTCAGGAAACAGCTTTATCTCTATTGTTACTTTGTCTACTACGGCAACAGCCTCTGCGGGAGTCTTTCCTATAAGACATCTCTCACCAATAAGCCTTTCGATCTTACGCAGCCTACTGACGCCCATCTTCGAGGCATATCCCATAATTGTTTGATACGAAACGTCGTATCCAATTTGTTTCAGTATTCTAATGCAGTCGTCTGCCCCTCCATGCGGATAGAACCTCTCAATCACGGCCTTCATCTTTTTTATTCTAGCTTTTGTTGGACTTAAAGTCTCCATATCAATCCTCAACGGTATCAGGTGTCAAAAAGGGCTGGTCTACCAACCCGTCCTCGTATTTATGAAAGGCACGAAGCCTATTCTTCTCTTGTTCCATAGCCAATCGCATTTTTTCCATTTCATTACCGTATTGTTCGGTAAGATGCGGGTTTTGCATCAAATGTGCAACCCATCCAGTAAAAGTCTGCTTTGAATCCTCTAGACGCTTGATTCTCTGCTCTCTCGTACCCTTCATTTCCTTGAGCATGGCCGACTTCTTTGTTTGCAGGTCGCGGTAGTCTCTATTGAGTGATTCCTGTGCGGCGCGCAGAGAGGCGATCTGACGCTCTAGGTTTATAATGTAGTCTCTATCCTGCTGATCGGGATCAACGGACTTCTCTGTGGCTACCAGCCCCTCAAACGCCGTAATCTGATCTATGTTTTCTTTATTTGACTTAAGGCACCTGTTCATTAACAATTCGAGCTTAATTACATCGACAACCTGCAATTCTTCTGTTGGAAACACATCGTCCTTAAACTGACTAATGATTCTGCCCCAGTGATACTTAAACAGAGTCAACTCATCTGCTGTAAACTGCTGTTCCAGCTCGATCCAGTATGGACGCTCTTCTAGCTCGTATGCGGCCTGCTCTAACGTAGAAAGCCCCTTCTTTAATTTCTTTTTAATAAAAGTTTTTATGCTGTTAGGATCACGATCCAGATTTGCTGCAATGTCTTCTGCTGGCATTGAATCAGCGTTCTGTGTAATATAGCGGGCCTCAGCGTTAGATAGTCTACCCTTCTTCATGTCCGTGTTCCTCTAATATATGTTCTATAATAAATAGGACTTCTTCTTTACGTTTTTTAGGTACATATACGTCATTGACTATCTTAAGATAATCTGACCTGTATTCAGCAGGTAATTTAATATCTAATACCTTTGTCATCTCTTTATAGTCTACGGACTCTACGTTTTCTTCTCTATCGTCATCTAGTATATATTCTTCGTTAGCGAGTTGTCCGGGCTTCATAACCTTAGCTTTTTGTTCTTCATTACTGGTAAAGTGGTTATCTCGTACAAAATTCTTGAGACGATTAGATAAATGAACAGATAGGAAGTTTTCTAGTGGTCTTTTTTCATCATAACGAGGAAGTGCTTCCATACAGATAATAAATGCCTCTTGTTTCATATCATTTGTGTCGTATCCGTAGAATGTGTACTTGGGGGCGATTCTGTTAACGACAATCTCTATCTGATCAATAACACCCTGTGCTGTCATGTTAGAAGGTATATGCATATTAGTCTTCCTCGGCTATCCTTATCCATTTGTCTCCATTAAAAAACTCTAAGCACTTTTTATCTGTGTTGTAGATAACCATGCCCTGTTGTGCGGGAGGTTTTTCCGTATCGTTGTAGTTATCCGGTGCGAGACGTACTACTGGCGTAGATATGACCGCATTTTTACGTGTCAGGTTAATACGGCGAGTTTTTACGTCGTGTTGCTTCTGACTTTCGGTAAAAGACTCAATAATAGCGTCTTTCATCATTTCTTTGAACTCTTCTTTGTCAATAGACTGAATAATGTCGTCTTTTCTTCCCAAAAGAGCATTTTCTTCGATTTCTACCGGCGAGATTGTATATGAGTCACTTGATGCTAGGATAGTATTGGGGGCGGCGTAGAATTCTAGCGTAGTGTTCGGTTGAATAGAGGTAATTCTGAAAATACCACCGTCTTCAGGGTCAAATTTCTGAGGTGGTTGGTCAGGAAGCGTTCTTCTGACCTGTTTTGTGATTCCTACCCCTTCTGTCATGGAAATTTGTCTGTGTAAGAGGTGTTGGTCACCATTTATCTCAAAGAGTCCGACTCCAGTCTCAAAATTGAGCACTCGATCTCCATCAAGCTCTTCAATTAGGTAAAAACACCGATATCCATCGCCAATTACGTCCACGAACCGAGTTCCCTCTCGTTCCCAGCGTCTTGTCTTCGATAATTCCGGTAAGCAACCGAAACCTTCGAGTATCATGGTGGTATCTCGTGCAGAACGGGCCCTGCCGCACTCCTGAGCACCTTTATGGTATTTATTCTTGTTCTTCATCTGCATCTTTCTGATCTAGCAGCTCAGCGAGGCTTTTATCCTCTACTTCGAGTTCTTCTGCAACTTCTTGCTCAAGAGCAGCTGTTGCTTTGCATGTCAATTCAGCATCTACGGATTTAGGGGTTTTTTTATTCATATCATTAATCCAATTGTTTGTAAAAGTAATCTAACTGTCTAATTATACACTTCTGGACGCTAAAAAACACAACAAAGTCGCTAATCGAAACTATTTGGGGCGCAAAGGGAGAGGATTGGGTAATACATTGGTTTGGTGTGAGTCGGATTGCGTATGAACCCCGCCGGCTTTATTGAGACTCAGTCTCATTAAGCAGCTCGAAGATAAAACTACCCCCAAGAAAATAAATGACATTTTTCTGAGAATTATCTCATGTAGGGGTTGACAAATGACGATATATAGTATATACTTAGTATATAACAATTAACGAAAGGTAAAGAGATGTTAGACAAGATTATTGATACAATGGCTTACACACTGATAGGCATCACAGTAATATATGGTATTTACTTTTATAGTACAGAATTAATTAGAATTATTTCTGAATTTTGTTAAGATACCTATTGACTTTTGACGATACTTAGTATATACTACTAGTATAACAATTAAACAACGTTCTCGAAAGGAACACAACATGACACGCAACGAAGCTAAACTAGAACTGTTCAAACTAAACCGCAACATTGAGAAGAAGGTTGCTGAACACGCTAACGAACTAGGACAGTTCAATAAGAACTGTGTGTTCAATGAACTACAGCGTATGTGGGATAGAAAGAAAACATTAATCAATACTATCAATGGATAAGATAATGATTACAGAAATTATATTATGTACAATAGTTACATTACCATTAGTGTTTACTATATACGATAACAACATAAGGAATTGATATGAATAAGATTAACCTAGGTACAGCTAACGGTTGGAAGACACTACCAACACAGTACAGTAAGCACCTTGCTGAGTGTGGTACTGAGTACGAAACAACCATGTGCTACATGGAGTATAAGTATGATGACAATGGTAAGTGCATTGGTAGCACACCAAGACAACGCCAAGAGATGACAAGGCGTTATGATATGACTGTTACCAATAAGGGTAACTGTTACAACAACCATACATGTAATGAGTGTGGTATTACCTACGATGTAGATAGTGGTGGGTAGTCCTACCCTAACCAATCCCCTAGTAGCTGCCTGTATAGGGTACACAGTGAGAGGGTAGTATTACCCTAACCAATCCCCTAGTGCCCCCCTGTAGGAGGGTACGTAAAAATCGAGCCCGCCCCGAAAATGCTATTGAGATTAAGTCTCAATAAGAGTGCTAAAAAAAGATGTAATTATTCTGAGAAAATACTTAAGTATCTATTGACAAATGCCGATATATATAATATACTTAAGGTATAAGAATTAAACGATTAAGGAAAGATTATGAGCTACACACCATACAAACAACTAAGAAAAAAACACACACGCACCGGACTGATCTATATGGTGAAGTCTTACACAACCGGCAAGTATTCTATATGTACTTGGATCGGAAAGACTGGCGTAGCAATAGGCGGAATTCAGCATTGTGGCAAGCTGGACTACATAATTAAGCAATGGAATAAAATCGTATAAATTCCAAAAATAGTTCAAGATACCCCTTGACAAATGCCGATCTATATAGTATAATAAGAACATAACGAAAAGGAAAATGATAATGAAATGTGAAGCTGTTAAAACTATATTCAAATCAGAAGACTACGGTCTTGAAGATCATACGCTTACTATCGACAAGATTAGTGAGCTTGATCCTAATGGTAACGTAATGCTTGTTAAGCATATCGCTTACGTTATCGACCCGTTGGATAACGCTATGGTATTCAACTACTCACCATATGCCAAATTGAGTGAGTTGCTCAATTCCGCTAAGGTGTGGATTCAGTGCGGTTGCCCTAGCGATTGTGACGCTTCGGGCTTTCCCCGTAAATGGGATGAGGCAGCACTTCACGCATGGGTAGCAGGATAGGGAGAACGAAATGGATTTTGTAGTATACAAATCAGAGGCAGATAATACAGGCCGATTGGTGGAGCTTGTACATAATAACCACTGCGAAGTTTACGAGGTCATAGTGGACGGCATCCCTGTATTCAACTGCACCGATTACTCAATAGCAGAACATGAGTTCAATATGGAATGTGTGTAGTCTTACCCTATCCAATCGCCTAGCGCCACCCTAACAGGGGGGAAGCAAAAAATCGGGGCCGCCGCGATTTTAACCTACCCCCAACCGGCGGGGGTTTCAGAATAAAAGTATAATTATTTCTAAAAAATGTTGCGCGAGTGACCTAACGTGTCACACCTATGTGCGATAATATATATATAAGAGGTTAGGAAATCGAAAGGAAATAAAATGGACGTTAACAAAAAAATCAAATCTGACTTGTGGGACGTTTACTATAAGCTGGAAGAAGCTGGAGCGTCGAAGGCTGTTAAATATGCCGTCATCGACATCATGGTGCTGATGGATAAAGAAGAAGAAAATTCAGAAAAAAGTGAAGTTTGCTCTTGACAAATGCCGATGTTTATGGTATAATAGGGTCATAACGAAAACGATACGTTCTTGAAAGGAACAAAGATTATGGTTAACGAAAACCAAAACGAAAACGAAAACGACAACCAAGTTGATGAACGTGTTAACGTTCCAGTCAACGAGTTGTTTGGCATGTCTGTTGATGAGTGGAACGCTTCCCAATCGGCTTGGGATGTGCGACATGATCAACACGGTCTAAGAGGATTCTAAAAAAGAATTTGACATTTAGGCAAACGATGGTATAATTGTAGTATAGAGCGAAAGGAAAGCTATGAAACCAAAATGGAAAATGAACGGAAAGGACATGCGATTCGATGGAGATATTGAAATCGGAATCTGTGAAGTCCGTGACCTATTCGATGACTTAGTTGTCACGTTGTGGGTCGAGCAAGAGGAAAGCGGAAGCATAACCGTTACGACTCTTGGAGGTATTGGAAATGGTCGCTATGATGTGCAAGTAGTCGCAAAGCATAAGCAAGTTGAAGAAGGCGAGGAGTGGAAAGAATTATGATAGTTGCAAATGAGAGAGCGAAAGCGGGTTTGGAAGTCTTCGACAATATGGGGTTTCAAGGGTTTGAGATGAAAAACTCAACTCTTAAAATGTGTGCCGATGAAGATGGTACGCTATGGAGTTCTTGCCGTACTCTTGACCTGTTGGACAAAGACGGGAAAACGGTATTAAGTTTATCATGGTCTGATACTGGCGTATGCGGTACGCTGAATGATAATGATTTTTGTCTTGAGATAAAAGAGGAATTCTAATGACTGAGTATTTTGAATATCTAACTAATTTACGAGATGGCGGCACTATGAACATGATGTGGGCGCCAACCATGTTGCAAAGCAGATTTGACTTGAGCGTCAAAGAGTCGCGTGAAGTATTTAGCAAGTGGTGCGAATCACTGAAAGGAAATTGAAAATGGTAATGAGCGAATATGAATTTTTTGGAGTGGCTACATCGACTAAGCCGGTTGAGGATAAGCCCGAAGAAGGTAAACAGTATTTATTGATTGGCGGCACTGACAAGCCAAGCATTGCAAACGGCAACAGCTGGGCGGAGTCAGAGGTAGACGACTGTACTGGCTAACCCGCGCCGCTCAGCGCACCACACCATCGGGGGGAAGGGTAAAATCGGGCCCGCCGCGATTTTTGCGTACCCCCAACCGGCGGGGGTTTTGAAATACTTTGACTTTTTTCTGGTTTTATGCTCAAGAGCTATTGACATTTGTGCCGATGTATGTTATAATGGAGACATACAAGTTAATCAATCGAAAGGATTACATCATGGATTTTATTTGGAACGAAAACAACCCTATCGCAATCCACGTCACCGATGCGGAGTATTCTCCGGCATCGTGCCAATGGCTGGCGGATTATCACGATCTGCCCGTTAGGGATTTAACTAATAACAAGGATTATTATCCTCAATAATCCAAGAAAAAGTTAAGATTCCTCTTGACATTTGCCGATAATTATAGTATACTTAAGACATAACAAACAACGCTTTTAGGAAAAATCAAATGCATTTTGCAATCTACTTCGACACCGCCGCCAACGCCATCGCTCACGCCAATGGGATTC
>VTLG01007137.1_pt1 | contig 20430 bp, 16 predicted proteins | sample 4694571 | NCBI WGS metagenome assembly VTLG01 (sample SAMN12604809, study PRJNA352737) | marine metagenome | biome: ENVO:00000447; feature: ENVO:00000209|ENVO:00000569|ENVO:01000036; material: ENVO:00002151; isolation source: viral sequences binned using virsorter ... | reverse complement strand
ACGCAGAGTTTACCTCTAACCAAGCCGCAACAGGATCTAGTCCTCATGGTAACTTAGCACAAACAGGTGATACTTATGGATCTCCTTATGGTGGTATTGATATGACTGAAAGAACTCTTTCAACTAAAAAACTGATTTCAACTTCATACTTAGGAAATGAAACTGAAGAAGATGCAATCTTGCCAGTTCTACCTTTGATCAGAGAATCAATGGTTAGATCTCACGCAAGAGCAGTAGAAAATTCAATGCTAGCCGGTGATGACGCTGATGGCGCATTCGGTACAAGTGGAGCTTCTTATGAAGGTCTACTTCACTTAGCAAGAAATGACTCTGACTTAACTCAGAGTACAACTGCATTCGCTTCTGACTCTCTAACAGCACTAAATCTTTTAGCTGCTAGAAAGAATATGGGCAAATATGGTGTTGACCCATCAGAAGTTGTTTACGTAGTATCTCAGACTGGTTATTTCCAACTTCTAGAAGATGCTGAATTCCAAGATGTCAACCTAGTGGGTGACGCTGCTACTAAACTTAGTGGTGAAATTGGAACAGTATTTGGTTCTAAAGTTCTAGTATGTGATGAATTCGCAGCAGCTGCAGTGAGTAAATTCCACGCAGTAGCGGTTTATCCTAGAAACTATGTCGTACCTAGATTAAGAGGCATGACAGTAGAATCAGACTACGAAGTTGTTAACCAAAGAAGAGTACTTGTTGCATCACAAAGAATTGGCTTCCTCGATCTAATCGATGGCGCTACTTCTAAGTGGGCTTTACAATACAAAGCTTCTTAAAGGTAACTTTAAGCTTTTAACAAAATTATACCACGCGAGTGGATATGTTGAAATATGCTGGGTGACTTGGGAGGGTAATTGCCCTCCCGAGTTTATCCATTTAAGAGAAAAAAATGGCAAATTTAATTACTACTAAAAATTATAAAGATTACATGAAAATCGATCATAACAAGGACGACAGTAAGATCGGGGTCCTATGTACTTCTATTAGCCAATTAGTTAAGACCTACTGCGGTAATTCACTTGTGGATTACTATTCATCGGCGAAAACGGAATATTTCTCACCAGATGATACATACACTTCGGAGTTATTCGTCACCGAATCTCCATTAAATGCCGTCACTTCCGTATCGGAGAGAGACTCAATAACAGATAGTTATACAACCCTAACTGCAAATTCAGATTATTATGTAGATACTGAACATGATCGAATTTTTAGAATAGATGGTGAAAAAAGTATAGCTTATTTTCCAAAAGGGTTCGCTTCCGTAAAAGTAATATATACTGCAGGTTATTCAGCTGTTCCCAGTGATTTAAAATTGGCAGTTTTTGATTTAATAACCTATTATATGAAAGAAGAGCATAAGACGCAAAGATCAATTGCTGGAACCACCCTACGAAATGAAGGTAGTACTTCTATTAGAGGTGACATTGGTTTTCCAGATCACATAAAAAGAGTACTCGACCTTTATAAAATTATAGATTTAATTTAATGGCTCGAGAATACTTATCAAAATTTTCTGACGATATTCAGCGAATAGCTACTTTTGAGTTAGAACAAGAACTAGCAGGAACAAATGTGCATTATTATATATTTGCTGAAAAATATATAAAACAGATACTTACAAAGCACTATACAGGTGCTAAGGCAACTAATATTGATAAAGTCGCTAAAAGCAGTTGTAGAAATCCTCAGTTTATAATTAATAGAGGAACTTGGGGAGGTCGATTATTTCCACTTGCTCCTGCTAAAATACCTGCAAAACTTAAAAGTGAAATAACAGGTGGTGGCACTATATGTAAATTAATTGCAACTAAAAGTTTCAATCTAAATGCCTTTCAAACGGCAGTAAATACTTGGAAAATTGAAAGAATAACAAATGTGATGGAAAAACTTGAAAAAAGAAATCAAAACCAATCATTATTAAAACAACAAGGAAATACTTTAAGAAGCGATCTAACTAGAATACATGGTACTGGAGGGTACCACTCTACCGCAAGAGTAGGAGCAGCCACTCAAGGAGAGAAAAGTACTTCTTTAGGAGCGGGCCCAACTGACATGTCAGATACAGATCAAATGGATACTTTTATTATGCCTTTCTTTAGACAAGAGTTATCAGACCTTTTAGAAGTTACTGCCGGAGTAGACTTTGAAAGCTCAACACAACAGGGCTCAGTTGATGATGAAGTAGCAATAGCAGTTAGAATGGCGGATAAGTCACACCAATCAACAGCAGCAAGTTTTGATAAAGGTGGGGTACAATTAAATGACGCATTTAGTAAAGCTGAAGATGCTTTAATAGCTGAAATAGAGTCTCAATATGGAACAGGAGCCAAAGAAATAAAGGCAAGCCCAGCTACGAAAAAAAGAATTAGAAGAATGGCAGTAGAAACTGTTGTCAAAAAAGTAAAAAGCAAGCGTAACTTAAAAGGTAAAGTTACAGCAAAAATAATAGAACCAAAAGTAAAAAAAGGAAAAAGAAAAGTTTCAGCTAAAAGTGCCCCTTCTAAAAAGCAAGAAGGCGTACGTAAGGGTAAGGTTACAGTAAAAGGTAAAGGTAAAACTACCAAAAGAGCTAAAAGACAACCAGCAAATAATCCTATTGGGTTAGTTGCTCTTCTAAATAGAAGTTTACCTGCACAAGTGCAGAAAAATATGGCTCCAATAAGAGGCGCTTTTCCTAGACGTTTAACGTATAGAACAGGTAGATTTGCAAGTAGTGCAGAAGTAACGAATGTTGCACCTTATCCAAATATGGTGGAGATTCAATATACTTATGATAAAGACCCATATCAAGTATTTGAACAAGGATCAGGGTCACGTTTCGCAACAGGCCCAGCAAGAGATCCACGAGAAATTATTGGACAATCAATAAGAGAAATAGCACAACAAATGATGGGCACTAGATTTGGAGTAGTAAGAACTAAGAGAGTATAATGACAAGAAGTACATCAACAAGAAGATCACAAATTTTAGACGCTCTAGTAGAGAAGTTTAAGGCTATTAATGGGACAGGAGACTATCGTACGCAACTCTCAAATCAAGTATTTCCCACAATGAAATTTTGGGACGAAATTAGTACTTACCCTGCAGTTCATTTATCTGCGGGAACAGAAACAAGAGAGTACTATGGAAGCAATAGTAGGTGGAGATTTTTAACAATTACAATACGAGCATATGTGAATCAAGAGGACCCTGTAGAGGCTCTTTGTTTATTGCTCGAAGACTTAGAATATGTACTGGATAATAATTTGTCAATTAGTTATTCAGATTCATATGGAAGCGGCGGTACCGCACAGCAAACCATCCTCAGTATTGATACTGATGAAGGAGTGTTAGCACCTCTCGGTATCGGCGAAATGATAATCGAGGTGCGATATTAGAAAACGGGATATTGAAGCAAAAGCACAGATATTCCCCTTTTCAAGCCAAATAGGAGACTATAATGGCAACTAAACTGTATTTTTCTCGAGATACGAAAGTCATAGCACACATACCGCAGTCAGCTGCGGCAACTAAAAGTATGTACTATGATCTACCCGTCTTAGACGGCTTTTCGTTCTCACAAGGAATGAATACTAGTGAAATTACTTTGAATGAATCCCAAAGTACTTCAGGAGTAAGTAGAAGAGGTCGTGCAATGTTTAACGACTCATTTGCACCCGTTGAGTGGAGTTTTTCCACTTACATGATGCCTTTTACTTCTGCTGGAGGTACAAAAGGTACTTCAGGAAAAGCAAGTGGAACAGATGGAGCACATTGTGAAGTGTCAGAAGCTATGTGGGCTATGTTCTTTGGGCAAACTGGAAATGGAGGCATCACTTCAGATACTTCAAATCTTGACATAACTCAAAGCACAGCAAATAAAGCTACCATAGGTGTTTTTGATCTATACTTTATAATGGGAGCCTCTCAAGCTGCAGCTGCGTATAACTATACTACAGGTGCTGCTACTGCTAATCAGATGATTTATAAAATCGCTGATTGTTCAGTAGGAGAAGCTTCATTTGACTTTGATTTAGATGGAATTGCTACTGTAAATTGGTCTGGAAACGGAAAATTAATTACAGAAGAAGCAACTCTTAACCTATCATCGTCAGATGCCCTCATTAATGAAGGTATATCTAATACTACAGGTTTCATTCGAAACAGAGTATCAGACTTAACAATCTCAGGAGATGCTTCTGGAAGTTCAGTAACATATGGTACTACTTTAACAGGTGGTAATATTACTATGAGTAATAATCTTACTTATTTAACTCCAGAAACTCTAGGTGTTGTTAATCAACCTCTAGGACACGTTACAGGAAGTAAAACAATCGGTGGAAACTTTACTTGTTATCTAGATAATGCATCTAGTACATCAAGTGCTGAGTTTTATGAAGATATAGTAGAAGCTACTAGTGATATTCAGAACTCTTTTAGTTTATCGTTTGATATTGGAGCAGGGGCTGCGCCTTTCTGCTTAATCACAATGCCAACGTGCCACTTAGAAGTACCAACTCATTCAATTGAAGAAGTAATTTCTTTGGAAACTAATTTCCATGCGTTACCAAGCGACTTTGACTCAACAGACGAGATCTCAGTATTCGCCTTTACAGGAAAAGACGTAAACGCATAACTAGGCTGTTAGGGTGGTACGCCACCCTAACATTTTTAATAACAAATTATATAGGAAACAACCAGCATGAACGAACAAACAAACCCCGCGCCTATGGTGTCTTTATCGACACTTATGACGCCCAGTAAAACGGTTTCTATAGACTTTCCAGGCTTTGAAGGCCTTAGTGTTGATTTAACTTACTTAGCTAGAGAAGAACTTTTAAAATTAAGATCTAGATGTCTTAAACAAAAGTTTAATAAGAAAACTCGTGCTTTTGAGGAACAATTAGACGAAGACACTTTTTTAACAGAATATGTAAAATCTGTTATAAAAGGTTGGAACGGTCTAAAATACAAATATCTAAAAGAATTGGTACTAGTAGATGTTGATGACAAAGATCAAGACACAGAACTACCTTATTCAAATGAAAATGCAGAACTACTTATGAGAAACTCTGCCGATTTTGACCAATGGGTAACAGAAACAGTAGGTGATCTTGAAAATTTTACCAAGAACAAGTAGAGAGAATTGTTGATCTACTTGAAAAACGTGCAAAACCAAAACAATTTAAAAGTTGGGAAGAGTATGCAATAGTTATGGAACGTATGGGCAAAGAGCCCGACCCAGATAAATTTCCTCTTGAGGACTGGGAGTTCCCTTTAGAAGTTCAACAAGCTATATCTATACATGCCTTTTTACCAGACAAATGGGACGGTGCTTCAGGCTCTTATATGGGCAAAGATTGGAGTCCCATTACAGAATTATTAAATTCTTTCAAAATAATTGAAGACAGAAATCAAGTGATATACTTTACAAAAATAGTTGATAGATTTCATACTAACGATACAAATGACAGAATAGAAGTAGAAACTAAAAAACGAGAGCAAGAACGTAAGTTCAAAGCTCAAAGAGGTGTTAGAACACCTAATGTAGCAAAACGTAATGGCTAATGAAAACATAATTAACCTGAAAATGCGCATCAATGATGATGGCAGTTTACAAATGGTAGGCGGACAGGCAGAAAAAACCTCAAAAAAGCTTGATAAAACTGCTAAAAGTGCGCATTCAGCAGACCGTCAATTAAAGGGAGCAGCACAAGCTTCTTCTAATACGACTAAAAATTTCTCTAAGATGTCTCAAGGGATATCTGGAGGACTAGTTCCTGCGTATGCAACATTAGCTGCAAATATATTTGCTATATCTGCCGCTTTTAGATTTTTACAAAGTGCAGGAGACCTTAGACTTATGCAACAAGGGCAAATTGCTTATGCGTCCCAAACTGGTGTGGCTTTAGACTTATTAACTAAACGAGTACAGGCTGCTACAGATGGGCAGTTAAGCTTTACAGAAGCTGCTCAAGCTGTACAATTAGGTAGAGCTGCAGGTCTTTCTTCAGACCAAATTTCAGGATTAGCAAATGTAGCAAAGAATGCATCTATTGCATTAGGTCGAGATTTAACAGATTCATTTAATAGGTTAACTCGTGGTGCAATTAAAGCAGAACCAGAACTCTTAGATGAATTAGGTATTATTGTAAGACTAGAAACAGCAACTGAAGAATATGCAAGAAGGATTAATAAAGCGGCAAAAGACTTAACAACATTTGAAAAAAGTCAGGCAGTAGTAAACCAAGTATTAGAACAAGGTGAAGATAAGTTCTCAAATTTAGGTGTTGAAGTAAACCAACTTAACAAATTAGCAAAAGCTTTTGATGACTTATTAAACACTATAAAAAGTAGCCTATCAGGAGTAGCAGAGTTTATGGCAGGTGCAATGTCGAATAATATAACCGCATTAGCTGGAGCATTTGCACTACTAGGTACAGGTATAGCAAAATCTCTTGTACCTGCTGCACCTAGTATGGCTCAAGCAGGACAAGCCGCTGAAGCAGCAAGATCAAGATTTGCCTCAAGCGGAGCTATTGGTGGGAAAACAGGAGAAAGAATAGCTAGTGGTGATTACACCATGCGAGACATAAACCAAATAGAAAGAAGTATGAAATCAAAAAATTCTCAGATAATTAACTATAATAAAATGTCTCGAGCAGAAATGAAAAAGACTCTTGCAATTATGAAAGCAGACCATCAAGCCGCTATGGCTCAAATGTCTACAGGAGTAAAAGGGCTTTACCAAAAATGGAAAGCTGAGTTATATCTATTACAAGCAGAACATGGTAGAATTTTGGGCTCTATGAAAGCTGCAGCTTTAATGTTTACAAGAACTATGTCTGCGCTGTTGTCTGCTGCAGGTTATATAGGTATACTATTTACCATTGTTGGTCTCATTAAACAATGGAGAGATAGTCAAAAAGACTTAGATACTCGAAATTTTGAAGAAAAACAAAGAGCAACAACAGATGCCCTACAACAGCAAGCTGCCGCTATAGAAGAAGTTAATAAGAACTTAAAAGCACAAAAAGGAATAATACAAGGAGCCGCAGCAGCTTCAAACGTTCTTGCAAATGTTTCAGTAAAAGGAATGGCTGGAGGAATATTAAAAGGCGGTAAATTACAGACCGAAGATATAGGTGTACGTGGGGGTTATGTTGAGGAGGGCGCAGAAGCTAGTGGAAGAGGAGGCAAAGGATTTGGCTTAGGTAGAATTACAGACCCGCAAACAAAAGCACAAATGCTTGCACTTGCTGATACTTTTAGGACAATGAGTAAAAATATTGATAGTACTCACCCAGCCTATAAACAATTAGTTGGCGATATAGCAACCTTAGAAGCCGCTGCCAATTATGAAGCAAAGGAAGGTGGAATCGCAATGTTTGTGGAACAAGAGCATCAACAAGTAATGCAGAACGCTACAGCCCTGATACAAGATTTATCCCAAAACGGATTCAAACCTAGTGTTCAAGTTTTAATGGAAATGGAACGAGCAACAAAACAAGTAACAAACTCAACAGAAGAATTCAGTAAAGCAGCAACTAAAATGAAATCGAGTCAAACTCCTTTAATGACTATTCGAACCGCTTTAACAACATCAGGACAAGCTTTAGAAAAAATTTCAGAAAATGTAGATCACTTTGTATTAAAACTAGAACCCGGAGCAACATTACTAGGGGAACAAGAGGCAAGTATTAATAGAATGTTAGGAGCAGAAACAGTTAGGGCAATATTAGACGATAAGAAATTAACTAATTCACAGAAACTAGCAAAATTAAATGAGGAACTAGCAGCAAAAGCGGAAAGAATTAGACTAATTGAAGTTGCATCATTAACAGACAAGACAAAATCACAACTAGCTCTAAATGCAGCAATGCATGGAGCAACTCCTTTACAAGCTGCAGAACTACAAAAACAAGGAAAGATGCAACAAAATATGGACGAGATTAACAGAATAAATAATGAAATAAAAGCAGCAGAAGAAGCAAGAATTGAATTATCAGCAGAAGATCTACTTCAAAAACAAATGACAATTAGCTTGTTACAACAAGAAAATGAAATAACAAAAGATACTCTTACAGCTCGATACCAGTATGCTCAAGTATTTAAAAGTAGTTTTGAGTCAGGAATGGCAGGAGCTTTAAATGATTTAGCTACAGGAAAAGAGAAAAGCTTTGGCGATGCTATGGCAAAAATGGGTAAAGGTATCATGGAAGGTATGGCAAAGAAAGCAAGTGAACGAGCCGCAAAAGGAATAAGTGATTTATTATTTGGAGACAAAGAACTCGATCCTTATCGAAAAGGAGCGGAAATAATTAAACAAGCCCATATAGACGGAATAAATGAAGGTTTAACAGGTGGAACTTTTGGAGGAGATGCTAAGGGTGGTAAAGGCAAAAACACAGGAAAAGGTCTATTTGATACCATATTAAATCAATTCACAGGTGGAAAAGGTGGAGGTATATTTAGTATGATAACCTCTCTATTTGGCTTTGGAGCCGCAGGTGGTGTGGTAAGAAAATACGCAGGCGGAACGGGACCTGCAGGAGCACAGTTTGTGCCAGGAACAGGAAATAGAGACTCAGTACCAGCTATGTTAACACCTGGTGAAATCGTAATACCAAAAGGAAAAAGAGTAGGTGGTAATTATAACACTACAGTTAACGTAAATATGGAAGGTGGAGGAGATGTTACTACAGATGATGAAGCAGCAGCAGCGTTTGGACAAGCTATTCAAATAGCAGTAACAGAAGAAATAGCAAATCAACAAAGACCGGGCGGATTATTAAGCCCATTCGGAGGAGGATAAAATGGCAGTAGGATTTACAGATTTAACAAGTACAGTTAGAAAACCAGATAAGGGACTAGCTCGTAGTTCCAAACCAATAATACACTTAGCAAAATTTGGTGATGGCTATGAGCAAAGACTTGCTAATGGAATTAATAATTTAGTAGAAAGTTATTCAATAGCTTTTAACAATCGAACAAAAGAAGAAATAGATGATATAATAGCATTTTTTGAGAATAAAGGTGGAGTTACTGCTTTTACTTATACAGTACCTGATACAAATGAATCAGGAAATGAAGTAGCTATAAAAGTAATTTGTTCTGAGTGGAATAAAAATTATGCATATGGAGACTATTACTCTGCAACAGCAACCTTTAAAAGAGTTTATGAAGCATGACGTATCCAACAGAAAAAATCATAGAAGATGTACAAAAGCAAGATCCAGGCTCCGCACTGGTTTATCTTTATGAGTTAGAATTAACCTCTTCTTCAAGTATATATTTTCATACTGGACTAGAGGCTGACTTAACTACTGTACAGTTTAGAGATAGAACTACACCAAGTACAGTTCGTACTTATACAGCTCTTCCTCTTCAAATGCAAGGATTTTCAAAATCAAGTAAAGGTCAAATACCTCGTCCAAAAATGACTGTAGCAAACGTACTTACAACATTCGGCGATGCTATTGGAAGTTTATCAAATGATGACTTATTAGGCAAAAAAGTTATTCGAAGAAGCACTCTTGTAAAATACTTATATGGGCAAGCAAGTGACCAAAGTCCTCCTGTGGAATTCCCCAGTGAAATATGGTATCTAGATAGAATATCAGGAGAAAGTGCAAGTGCAATTACATTTGAACTAGCAGCTGCTCACGATCTAGTAGGTATAACTATTCCTAATAGGCACGCGATGTCAAGTGCTTGTTCTTGGATTTATAAAGGAGCAAGTTTCGATAAAGAACGTGAAGATAGAATTGGAGGGTGTAATTGGGACGTACAGGGTAGAATGACAGTAGATGGAGTAAGTTACACAAATTGGGTAAATGTAGATGATGAATTCGTTGTTCCAAGTACGACTAGTTTTACTGCATATTCAGGAGTCTCAGATGGAACTACATTAACTTTAAATGGGTACTACTCAACATCAAAAACAGATGCAATTAGATATAATATTGATGGTAGCCAAACAGGAAGTCAAACGGTAACAGAGTATTGGCAATGTAAAAAAGCAGCTACAAAGTCAACTGCAGGAACTCCTACTGATAGTAATACTTATTTTGATAGAATACGAGTTTATGCAACATGGTCAAATAGTACAACTTATTATGCTTTTACAGATGACCGCTTAAACCCATATGTCTCTTATGAAGCAAATAGTTTAACTAAACTATGGAAAACAAAAGAAACTAATTTAAATCAAACTCCTGGTGAAAACAAATACTGGGAAATGGGAGACACTTGTAGTAAAACAATTACAGGCTGCGCAATGAGGTATAATGGAGATCCTATATCTTCTGGTACTGCAAGTTCAACTATGAAGACATCAACGGTTGATAGATGGACACTTCCATATGGAGGATTTCCAGGTGCTAAACGATATTCTTAAAGAACAGATACTTTCACACTTAGACAGGGAATACCCAAGAGAGGGTTGTGGAGTAATAGTTCTAGAAAATGAAGAGCATAAGTGGTATCCTGTAACAAATATTGCAAAAAGTGATGATGATTTTATTTTTGACCCTATCGAGTATATGAAGATAAATTTAAAATCGAAACCTTTAGCAATCGTTCACAGTCACCCAGATTCATCATCAGAACCAAGTGAAGTAGATCGGAAAAATTGCAATTTTATAAATTTAGACTATTATATTTTTAGTTTACCAAATAAAGATTTAACAATATTAAAACCAAATGAATAGAAAACTTATATTTCAAGGATCAGCAGGAGAGGCACTCGGAACAGAGTGGAGTGTCAATGCTCCAACTGTGGCTGACGCTTTTCGCATAGTTCATGCAAATAATCCAAAAAATTATAGAGATTACTTTGAACAAGATCTTGAAGCAGAATTTACAGTTAAACTCGCAGGAGAATCTTTAGATGCAGCAGAGCTACTTTTACATAATTTAGAAGGAGAAGACATTGTAGTAACTCCTATACCAAAAGGGTCAAAAAACGCTGTAGAAAAAATACTCATTGCTATTGTACTCATAGTAATATCTTTTTATATGCCCGAAACTTTGTTTGGTAGTGAGGCGCTTGCGGCTACTGCTGCTGATTTTGTAATGATGATGGGAACAAATTTAGCTTTACAAGGAATTGCAGAATTAATGGCACCTGATCCTTCAAATGACAAAGATGAAGAGGGGGCAATGTTTGGTGGCCCTGCTCAAACAGTAAAACATGGTCAACCTATTCCAATGTGTTATGGAAAAATGATGGTAGGAGGAAGCCCTATAACTTTTGGTTTTGGAGTGAATAAACTTCAGCCAACTAATGGTTTAGTATTTAGTAGTGATAGCCCTAATGCATGGGACGGTGAAATTTATAGCAATGATGCAAACTATAGAAATGGAGACAATGACGGCCATGGTGGCGGCGGATGGGACGGTGATGATGGAACGTGGGAAAACTATGAAGAAAGATAAAGGAAAAATAAATGTCAGCAACTAATGATAAACAACAAGTAGTAGAACTAATAGAAAAATCGAGCTCAGATAGGACTAATCCTAACAGAGAGCAATCTGCTGTAATTTATGATATGGTATCAGAAGGAGAAATTTATGGACTAAATGATGGATTATCAAGTATATTCTTAAATGGTACTCCATTAATCGATTCAGGTAACTGGAATGTTTATAAACCAAAAAGAAGTAAAAATGGTATAACTTGTACTGGAGGTAATACTACTATAACAGTTCCAAGTGATTTTTCTAGCACGTATCACTCTACAGATGATGGACAAAGATATATAAGAATTCAAAAAGGCTTGGCCTCATTAGCAGGTAACAACTCTAGTACAGGAGCAACAACAGATGCTGCTGGAAAAGTTGGAGTCACTACAAGTGCAAACTTTTTTACTTCAGCTATGTTAGCTGATAGTAATGTAAGTAATGGACTATACCCTAGAATTAGAATAGCAGGAGCAGGCCCTGCAGGTACAGAATACGTAGGAAAACTAAAAAAATTAGTTAGTGCCACTTCTGGTGAAGTTGAGCCTCCTATTACTACAGATGTAAGTCACAAAACAATAACTTGTGATTATGTAGGTAAAGTTACAGCATATAATAGTTCTACAACTTTAACTGTTGAAACTGCTCCTGCAGTAAGTGTATCAGGAGGCGGGGGTCAAATATCTACTCCTTATATTCAACAAGAAACTTTAAATGACTTTTTAAACTTTAAAAATGTACAGGTTAATGTTAGAACAGGTACTAAAAATCAACATGCATTACCAAGACCTATTAATAATGTTCCTTCTGCTGCATTTGCTATCACTCCAAGTGAAGCGTTAAAGCAGAGTAATCATTGGTCAAGTCTTAGTAATATTCCCAGTAATTATAATGATACAGAACTAACTAGTGACTATGACCCCTCAGAAGGCCAAGCCAATGACACTATAATTACTGCAACAGGTACTGGTAGTAAAGCATTTGGTCTTGCAAACCCTGAAGATATTGATAACTTAAAGGTTACTCTTAAGTTTCCAGGAGGTATGTTTGCTCAAAAAATACAAACAGATAGTGCAGGCGAGAAAGCAGAAGCACACGCAGAGTTTCAAATGTTTTTTGAGTTTAGTAGAGATGATGGCTCAAGTTATACGTCTATCCAAGTGGTTGGACCAACAGATGATCAAATAAATACTAGAGGGCACACCGATGCGCTTCTTTTACAAAATACAGGTATGGAAAAAACACACCATGCTTGGGGTCCTGTTAACTTTAATTGTGTTGGGTATAAAACTCCAAATAATGGTTATATTGTTACTTATAGTAAGTCTGCTTTTTTTGAGGAATTTTATATTCCTATTGAAAGGTATAAACCTTTTGATAATTGGAGATTACGTGTTAAAAAAGTAACTGCAGATAACCCACTTGCTCAATCAAATGATTGGCAATATCAAAACGACACAATATTATATGCAGTAGAGGCCCAAGTAAATGACTGGTTAAATTATCCAGAGTCAGCAATAATTAGTTTGGCACTGAATGCTACAGACTTTACTAGCACATCTTTACCTACAAGACAATATGAAATAAAAGGAATAAAATGTCAAGTTCCAACTAATTATCACCCTAGACAAGAACTCACAACTACCTCACAACCTTCTTATACCCGAAATATTAGTTCAGGAGCAGATGCAGGAAGTTATCAAAACTGGGACGGTAATCTAAGAGGGGACATTTCTACTTTTGATTATGATAGTGTTAATTATAAAAAAGTTTGGACAGATAATCCTGCTTGGATATTCTATGATTTATGTACTAATAAAAGATACGGTCTCGGAAATCATATAGACTCAGATGATATTGATAAGTATGAGCTATATCAAATTGCTCAATATTGTGATGAATTAGTTCCTAATGGTAAAGGAGGTACTGAACCTCGTTTTACAGCAAATATTTATTTAAATAACAGTCAACAAGCCTACAAAGTATTAAAAGATTTTGCTTCTATATTTAGAGGTATGTTATTTTGGCACAATGGTAAATTAACAGCTAGCTCAGATCGAGAAAAAGATCCTGTTTATACATTTAATAAAGCTAATGTAATAGACGGAATTTTTAATTATACAGGTTCTTCTAAAAAATTAAGAACAAATCAAATAAGAGTTACATGGAATGACCCTGATCTTATGTACCGACAAAATGTTGAGATAGTAGAAGATACTCAAAATATTGTAGATATGAATAAATTAGTTACAAAAAATGTTGTAGCTTATGGTTGTACCTCACAAGGTCAAGCAAAAAGGTATGGAAAGTGGCATCTACTTAGCGAAAAATTACAAAAAGAAATTGTTAGTTTTACAACAGGATTGAATGGAGGGTTTTTACGACCTGGAGATGTTATAGAAGTAAATGACGCAGATAGACATAGAGTACAATTTAGTGGAAGAGTTTCTGGAACTGGTACTCGAAATACTACTACAATTCCATTAGATAGAAGTATTACTTTAGCTTCTGGAAAAACTTATGAACTAACATTGATATACCCTGAAGCAGGAGTATATTTAGTAGATAATAGTGATGCGTCTTATTCTGGTCAAACTTTTGGAGGGCATGCCAATGCATTAGATACTCTTTCTGGAGGAAGTGGTTATACAAATGGTAGTTATACTAATATTCCTACAACGGGAGGAACAGGGCAAGACTTAACTGTAGATGTTACAGTTACAAGTAATGCGGTATCAAGTGTTAGTATCAATAATAAAGGTTATGGTTATACTGACAATGATGATATTACGGTAACTAATTTTGGAGCGTTTACAACTTCGGGAACTAAAGCTACATTTAAAGTTAATGGTTTAGCTTCTAATACTACAGGTGTAAAAAATGGAGATCTTCTTACTTTTGTAAAAACACAAGAAGGAGCCTCAAATTTACGTAATACTAGTAACGCTCATGTACATGCCTATTTCTCAGAACATTCTAGAGTTGAAAAACAAACTGTAAGCACAGGAGCAGGTTCGGTAAGTAGTTTAACAGTCGATTCAGCGTTTACAGGTACTCCAAATGCAGAAGTCATATGGGCACTAATTGTTGCTTCTTCGACTTCAGGAGATTTAGAGGAAACAGGAAGTGCAAAAAAATATCAAATAACTAGTATAGCAGAGGATAACAAAGACCCTCACTTTAAAATTAGTGCATTAGAATATGCAGACCATAAATTTAATGAAGTAGATAGAGGTTGGAAGACTGCGGTACCTGAGTTCACAAGACCTGTGCCAGGAGCGTTTGTTCCACCTCCAACAGGCCTTGTAACTAGTACAGCAACTCAAGTTAAAGAAAGTATTTCAAGTAGTACAACAACAAAAGTTCAGGATACCTCAACAGGAATTGAGGCCATTGTAAGTTGGACTGCGCCTACTAACCAAGAAACAGACGAAGATGATAATACCATAAATACTAAGTATCAACATTTTGACCATTATGAAATAGAACATACATTTGCAAATAAAAGAACACGAGTTGGAGGGAGTACTACCGTATTCGAAAGAGAAAATATATTAGTAGAGCATTTTGAATTCCCTGATATGGTTCCAGGCGCTTACAAAGTAAGAGTAAGAACTGTAAATACTATAGGTAACTATTCAAAGTGGGTATCGATAACAGGGTCTACAGGAATAAACTTAGCTACACACCCAGCTTCAAGAATATACCAAGTACCTATGGGTGGAACTATTAGTAGTGCTTTAACTATATCTAGCTCTACAGTATCTATAGGAGCAGGAGCATCACAAACTTATGATTACACTACTCCTACAGGTAAAACCTTAGCAGTCACATCAGCAAGTGCTGCAAAAGGCACACAAAATTTTAATGGAATGGGAGCAAGTGCAGAAGCGTATTTATTACTTGACTATAGTGTGCCTGATTTGAAAGCAGTAGAATTAAAAACAGATACAACATCTACTAGTCCAACCTCAGGAGTTAAAACAAGATTTTCATACTGGGCAGAAGTAGGAGCTTCAAACAATGGCTTAACAGCAGCAAGTGGTACTGTTTCTATAACTGCAGGAGACCCTACACTAACAGGAAGCAGTACAAATTTTGATGGAGATTTTACAGTAGGAGACTTTATAAAAATTGGCTCAGGAACCTCTTATAATGCAACAAGTGATTACTTTCGAGTCGCCGCTATTGTTTCAGATACAACAATGATTTTAGATGCAGTTAGTCCTAGAACTTATTCAGGAGCTACAGCAGCACGCCAAAGTTTTATACCAGATTTACAACTTGATGGAATAATAGCAAAAGTAACAACAGATGGAAGTACAAATTATACTCTTGATCCATTAGCAGAATTTAAGTCAACTGCAGTATCAATGACAACAGGGGTTGCAGGAACGTTACCTCCTGGTTCAGGAGGCACAGGTACTACAGATTTTGCAGACTCTACTCATAAAAATGAAAATGTAACAGTAGGAGATGTTGGCTTAAGTGGAGGCACAGTAATTCCAACTGTCTTTAGACAAGCGTCCGCACCTACAGCACTTGCAGTAGGGGACTTATGGGTAGATACAGATGATGGAAATAAACTTTATAGAGCAAGTGCAACAGGCTCTTCAAACTGGGTACAAGTAAACGTAACAACAGCAGGAATTGGGCTAGGAAATGTACCTAACGTAGATATGAGAGATATAAGTAATGTAACTAGCGGTACACTAGCAACAGGTCGAGGTGGAACAGGATTAACAAGTGTATCTACTTTATTAAACTCAAATGTAGATGCAGAACACGTTGGGTTGGAAAATGTACCTAATGTTGATATGAGAGATATGAGTAATGCTAATGCAGGAACTTTAGCAGCAGCTAGGGGAGGAACTGGATTAACAAGCGTATCTACACTTTTAAACTCAAATACTACAGCAGCAAATGTAGGCTTAGGTAACGTACCTAATGTTGATATGAGAGATATGGATAACGCTACAGGTGGAACATTAAGTGCAGCTAGGGGAGGAACAGGTTTAACGAGTATATCTTCTTTACAAAATTCTGCCATAAGCTATGCAAGTATATTAACAGCCAGTCCTGCAGCTTCAGTACAATGGATTACACAAGATGGAGCAAGCTATTCACCTACAGGAACATCACAAAATATAACTGTAACTTTTGATGGTGGTACTTCTACTGCAACTTGTACTGTTCAGTGGCAATACGTTAATGTATCTTCAAGCAATAATGACTATATAAGTTCTTGTGCATTTACAGGTTCTTCAACTGGATTTACTCTTGGAAGTATTACAGATTTATCAGGAAACAATGTCAAGTTTGCAAGTTGTGTAGTAACACATACTGCAAGTAGTACAACAATAACGCTTTCAGCGTTACTGTCTTTATTAAACGTAAGTGGAGGAGGTAAACCATGACAATAATAACTGCAAGTAATGGGTATAAAATAAGACCCTTAACAGATAGTGATTCTAGTTTTATCTTAGAAACATTAAAAGACTTCCCTATTGGAAGTAATACATATTCACAAAGAGTAAATGAGTTTTCAAACTCACTCTATGTAACAGAAGGATTTAATAAAACAGCAGTTACAAATAAGACAAGTCCTCAATCTATAACGTTGGTTACCGAAAAAGCAGATGGAACCGCTATTGGTTTTCAACATATAAAAATAGATAATCTTGTAGTAGAAATTGTTATGGGGGCAACTCACCCTTCTCATAGAAGGCAAGGGCACTCTACTGCTAGACTTATGCTTTTAGGTGAATTTGTCTATAATTATTTAGGCTGTACTGGAACTTCAATGGAGATAGTAAATACAGACCAAGTAACGAAGGCTGCTGATCCTTGGAGACCAGATATAAGTGCAGCAGAAACACAAAGAACAAATGAAAATAAATTTGGTGATTCGCAAACATATACATTAAATAGAATACAGATAACAGCAGCAGAACATGAAACACATAGAGCAGCTCATTCAACATGGGGTTCTATAACTTATAGTACTTCTGAATAATGGTCGTGGCTATCTGCCACAATTTCACGACATAAGTCAAATCATCAACCCTATAAACGCAAAATAACTCTCAATTTTAGAGGAGGTGTCAAAAAATTTATCTTGACATTGCTTCCTAATTTTAGTATAATTGAGGGTAAGGAGAAAAATAAGAATATGGCAGCAGCAACTTACAATATTGAGATTGATCAAGGATCAGACTATAACATTACTATTGAAGTAAAAGAAGATGGGTCTGTAAAGAACTTAACTACTTACTCGGCTCGAGCGCAAGCTAGAGCAGATATTGAAGATTCAAGTGCATCATTTAGTTTCACTTGTACGATTCCAACACCTACTAATGGTAAGATCCTAATGAAACTTCCCGCAGGTACTTCAGCAAGTTTATCTGCAGGAGAATATGTATATGACCTTGAAGTATATACTTCAGGTGATGGAGCTGTAACAAGACTTATGGGTGGCACAGCCACAATTCATAGAGAGGTAACTAGATAATGGCAACTACATTAACAATAACAGAAGGTGCAGGTACTTCGCTAACAGCAACAGGTACCTCAACAACACTAACCGTAAATACGGCACTATCAGCAGCGGTAGCCGCTGATATTGTATATACTCCTTCAGGTAAAATGTCTTCTACAAATATGCAGACTGCAATTGATGAATTGGCAGGTGATGCTTTTGTACAGACAGGAACACCCTCAGGCTCCGAACTAGGAGCTGGAGATTTATGGTATGATTCAGATGATCATGAACTAAAGGTTTATAGAGATTCACAATGGCAAACAATTGCCGCAGCAGGGGGCTCGACTGAAACGATGCTCACGATGGACGGAGGTTCATTCTAAATGGCTACAAATATAATTAAAATAAAAAGAAGTACTGGGACTTCCGCACCCGGTTCATTAAACGCTGGAGAACTAGCGTTCACAGGAGGAGCTGGCACACAAGGTAATAATGGACAACGTCTATTTATTGGTGATCCTGCTAACTCTAATGCGGTAACAGTAATTGGCGGTAATTACTTTACAAGTAAATTAGACCATGCACTTGGGACTACTACAGCAAGTTCTGCACTATTAGTTGATGCAAATAAATCAACTTCAGAATTAAGAACTGCAGCACTTTACTTAGGTACATCAGGTTCTGATACTCAAGTAGCAGCAACAGCAGCTGAACTTAATATAATGGATGGTGGCACTTCAGCCACATCTACTACATTAGCAGATGCAGATAGAGTTGTTGTAAACGACGGTGGAACTATGAAACAGGTTGCACTAACTGATTTTGAAACTTACTTTGAATCAGCACTTGATACTTTAGCAAATGTAACTTCAGTAGGAACATTAACATCATTAGCAGTAGATAACGTTACAATTAATACTAACACTATATCTACTACAAATTCAAATGGAAATTTAATTCTAGCACCAAATGGTACTGGAGATGTTGCAATAACAGCAGATACTTTATCTGTAACAGCAACAGAAGGCGAATCCGCTACACTACTTTTATCAGCAGATGAATCTGATGATAATGGAGATGATTGGAGTTTAATAAACTCTACAGGAAATACATTAACATTTAATAATGATATTTCTGGCTCCGCAGTAGCACAAATCACATTAACACCACATGCAACTGTTGCTAGTTCAACAACTGCAGTAGCAGGTAATGCTACAATAGCTGGTACTTTAGGAGTAACTGGAGTTTTAAGTCCAACTACTCATGTGGATATGCCAGATGACGCAAATGTTAAATTAGGAGCTGGAGATGATTTAAAACTATATCATGATGGTACTAATTCTTACATTGAGAACGATACAGGAGCATTAAAAATAGCTACTGAAACAAGTGGTATAGCAATATCAATTGGACATACAACTTCAGAAGTTACTGTAAACGATAATATGACAGTTACAGGTAACTTAACAGTAAGTGGTACAACTACTACTGTAAACTCAACAACAGTTTCAATTGCAGATCCTATCTTTGAACTTGGAGCCTCTGGTTCTGATGACAACTTAGATCGTGGTCTAAAAATGAAATACAACAGCTCTGGAGCAAAACTTGCATTTATGGGATTTGACGATTCTGACGGTAAGTTTACAATGATTCCAGATGCTACAGATACTAATAGTGTATTTACAGGTACTATCGGTACTTTGAAAGCAAATATCGAAACAGGTAACACAGGTATTACAGTAGGAAGCTCAACACCTTTCTCAGATAGTTCTGGAACTTTAACACTACAAAATATTGATGCTTTAGATGCCACAACAGAGGCAACTATAGAGGCAGCAATAGACACACTTTCCAATCTAACAAGTATTGGAACAATTGGAACAGGAACATGGCAGGGAACAACAATCGGTGTTGCATATGGCGGCACAGGTCTTACCTCAGCAAGTACATCAGGTTTTGTGATGACTTCTAATGGATCAGGATTTGTAATGCAAGCAATAGACGGGGGAACGTTCTCATAAGGAGATAATACGTGGTAGATCAAGTAATAAAACTAAAGAGGAATACCTCTAATACCAACGCCCCAGATACAAATGATATAGTAGTAGGTGAATTAGCAATAGGAGCTGTTGCTGGTAAACTTTATTTAAGAAAGTCAGACGATTCAATTCTGACTTTCTCTGACGATACCAATGTATCTACAACTTTAACAATCGCAGCCGATAGTGGCTCGAATGATACAGTTACAGTTGGTACAAATACATTAACATTTAATGGAACTTCAAATCAAATCGGCACTACTGTGTCTGATAATGCTATAACTATAGCACTAGCAGATAACCCAGTTGTTGGTGGAACAGGTTCTATTAGAGTACCAGACGGGACAACAGGACAAAGACCTGGATCTCCTGCTGCTGGTATGTTTAGGTATAATACTACAACTTCAAAATTTGAAGGGTATACTGATGATTGGGGAGATATTGGTGGAG
>VTLG01001044.1_pt1 | contig 20431 bp, 42 predicted proteins | sample 4694571 | NCBI WGS metagenome assembly VTLG01 (sample SAMN12604809, study PRJNA352737) | marine metagenome | biome: ENVO:00000447; feature: ENVO:00000209|ENVO:00000569|ENVO:01000036; material: ENVO:00002151; isolation source: viral sequences binned using virsorter ... | reverse complement strand
TTCTCTGCTGCTTTTCTTGCATCCTCAATAGCATCTTCTTCAAGTTTATTACTTTGCCTCAATATCTGTACAATCCTACCTACACTCTGATCAATTGACTGAACCGCAGCTAATAAACCACCATCAGATTTTAATCCTTGTCCCACACCCGGTGCTGGAGGCTGCCATTTTTGAATAGCACTCGTACCTGTAGTATCTGCAGCAACCCTCTGTGCTGTTCCAATTGCACCGGTTCTCTTTATATCTGCACCCGTTATTCTTTTCTTCTTTGCCTGCATACCAGGACTAGGAGCCGCTTCTTTTCTAGATGCCCTTACCTTTCTTACTTCATCTGTTAAAATTTTAAATCTTTCATCAGTCTTTCCACCCACCTGAAGTATTGCAGCACCCTCCATTAAAGCACTAAGATAGTCCTCTTCTGAAGAAAGATTGTCTAAATCAATCCCCAAATCTAAAAGTATTTTTACCGGACTGTGCTTTGTCTTAGGCATTAGCGTTGCGTTGTTTCTGCTTTAACTCCTCCTCCTCAAGATGTTGTCGGAGAAGACCCACATATATGTCGCGTTCCCACGGCATCATATTTTCAATCTCTGTTAAGCTATATTTATGGTACTGCATCAACGCAAAATTGAGCCTGAAATAGTTCTCCAGGTCCATATGCACCATAGCTACGCGAAAAAAGACGCTAAACCCTCCAGCACTACGTCGCTTTTCACTCCCGTTGCAGGATTAGTAACACTAATAGTATGCTCTAGTTTAGGCATAGTTTCAAAAAACTTCTCAATTTCTTTAAACTGAGAAGAATTCATAGATTCCAAAAATTCACTCACTTCTTTCTTAGTACAATCAGCAGTTGCCCAGACTTCTTCCTCACTATAGATCTTATCAATACATTGAGCAATTAACTGAAAAGATTGATCCATTTGATTTTTTCCTTCTTCAAAATCAAAATTGCTCTTAATAAATTGATCTAAGGATGGATACTTCATTTCCATCATTAAATTATTATCTAATTTAATCTGATTACTATGCTCCTCATCTTTTTTAACTTGAATGTCATCCAAATCAATTGATACAGAAACATTAGTTTCTCCATCATCAGGACATATAATATTAACCTCTAACTCCTCTCCAACAGACTTACCTCTGATATTAAGGAACAAATATTCAATATCAAACGTAGGAAGATTTTCTACCTTAATTCCTTTCGTAAGAACACAATTTTTAAGTACTGCTTTAATTGCATTTGTAATTTGTTTATTATCCTCACTCTCTAATGCAATTACAAGTACTTTTTCTTCTTTGACTAAAAAAGGTCTATATTTAACTGGTTTTCCAGTTGATGGCAACACCAACTCATAGGTCGGAGTCGCAATTTTTGGTAAAGGCATAATATCCTAATACAATTCAGTGTACTTTATTTATAGGGTTTAAAATAATCTTCCACTACTAACAACATTACCAAGTAAATCACGAGCAGTTGATCGTACCCCTCTACGAATCACACTCCCCGCAATATCCCCGGCTAGATCGTTCCCGGTTATTCTGTCTACAGCAGCATCAGCTAAATTGGCAGCAATCCCTTGAAGTCCACCAGAATTAAATAACGCTTGTTGGAAGGGGTTAAAAGAAGCTCTCCCACTTCCAGACAATCCCTTTACCACATACCTAACATAAGTCATTTGAACACTACACTTCAATAATGATGAAGCATCATAAGTAACAGGCATAGAAGTTATACTGCGAGGCCAACTTCTTATAAATTCATATTCTAACGTACCACTTGGAGATTTACCTGGCAATCCATGATCTTTCTCAAACTTTATAACTTTTAAACCAGTACCAACATATTCGTCAGGATATTTAACCCTATACGAATAATTTTTCATTTTCGCTTCTTCTTGATCTTCATTTACAATTTGACTAATCCATTCTTCAAAAAATCTAATAGGCCAATAAGCAGCAGCATCTACATAAAAAGTTAAATCAATTGTTTCATCATATATTCTTCGATAAGCATGTCTTTCTGTAACTCCAGTATAATCATTAGTAACTTCAGTAGTTGCAAGAGAAGACCCTGGTAATACTGCCTCAGAACACATTAAATTTAACTTATCTTGATTAGCAGTCCCACTAATATTTCTAAGAATCGTACCAAGAGATCCATATGGCAACCCAATCTCAACTTCAAAATGAGAAGTTGTTGCAGGTTGTAATAGATTTGCTTTAATGTCTGCGACTGACCTTGTTTTAGGCATTTATAAATATTATTTGACCTTATATATTATGTAGCCAAGATAATGGCAGAAAGTATTAAAAGTCTCTTTAAACCAACTAAACCACGAAAATATAAGGGTGATGTCAATAATATTATCTGTAGGAGTAGTTGGGAAAAGAAATTCTGCTCTTGGTGTGACCTCAATGAAAGTATTATAGAGTGGGGAAGTGAAGAGTTTTGGATTCCCTATCGTGCTCCTGATGGTAAAACTAGAAGATATTTCCCAGATTTTATCATTAAAGTTAAAGAAAGTACTGGTCAAGTGAAGACATATGTAATTGAAGTTAAACCTAAGAAACAAACCAGACCACCCAAACCAAGAAAAAATGTGACCAAATCATATCTCTATGAATGCAAAACATATGCTGTTAATCAAGCAAAATGGGCTGCTGCAAATGAATGGTGTAAGGACAGAAAGATTGAATTCAAAATTGTTACCGAACAAGAATTAGGCATCAACCATGGAAGATGAAGATTTTGGTTTAGATGGTGAAAAACAACAACAGGAAGATAATCGTATCCGCGAATATCTAAGTGACTTGAATAATAGAACTAATGACCAAGAAGAAATGATGCTGGAAATTATGCAGGTTCTTAATCAAACTGTCACTCCCGTACCTGATGTAGGAAACTTCTATACCTTTGTATACAATGCCAAAACTCCTGGTGAAGAATATGACCAACATCCCCTTATTGCTTGTGTAGAGTTATTTGGATGGGGATTCAGAGGTCTTAACTTTCATTGGAGAAGATATAGAAATTACACTTGGAATGAATTAGCAGGACAACTGTATATTGTCCAACGCAATGAACTTGATGACTTACTTGCCATACCTTATGCAAAATTCCTAAGAGTTCCGTCCTAAATAAATAAAAAGTTTCTATAATGGCTCAAACTTTCTCACCAACAGACACTTACGGTTCTAATGCTGTAAAAAATAGAGTAAGACCTGGTGGAACTTTGGGAAGTAATCAGTATTACTATACAACAAATGCATTAACTGGGGAAGTTACAGTAAACAGATATGTAATTAACCGACGAGGAAGAAATACAGACGTTGAAGTAGGAACTATTCCCCAAGGAGGAATTTTTACCCCAAATTCAACCGCAAGTGATGCTGAGAAAACACATTATGGTTCATCTTCTGAATTGGGTAGAGCACGAGCACAAGCTCTTCAAGTTGCCAGAAGAGAATGGGATGGAAGAACATCACCACCACCAACTCAAGCAATCTACGGCACAAATGCTATAAATGCAGCATATGATCCAGCAAATGTAGGAACACGTAATACAAGTATAAAAAATACTCAAACTGCTTCTGAAGACTTAATTTCAAGAATTGGAAAAAAACTACTTGGAGGAATTGGAAAAAGTAAAAGAACGTCCAGCACTAAAGTACTCATCTATCCCAAAACTCTTCGACAAAATAACCAGGATTACATTAAAATCACTAAATTAGAATATAAACCATCAGGAGTTACTGAAAAAAATATATCTGGAGTTGGTGGAAATGTTAAAGATCGTATTAGCCTTGAAGGGAGAGCATCTCGTGGAAGTGTAATACTTCCTATTCCTGGAGGAATTCAATCAACAGACTCGGCAAGTTGGGGTGGAGAGAAAATGGATCCCCTCCAAGCTGCAGCAGCAAACCTAGCATTAGCAGGTATAGAAGATCTTGGTAAAATGGGAGAAACATTAGGAGGTCTTGCTGAAACTGCTGGTAAAAGTAATAAAGAAATAAAAGATGCAATTGCAAAAGCTGTTGCAGGTCAAGCATCAGGAACTGGTGCTCAACTAATGAGTAGAACAGAAGGAAAAATAGTAAATCCAAATATGGAATTATTATTTAAAGACCCATCATTAAGACCTTTTAATTTTACATTTAAACTTGCTCCTAGGAGTAGAGATGAAGCACAAGAAGTAATTAAGATTATTAGATTTTTTAAAGAAGGAATGGCACCCACAAAAAGTGAAGCAAACTTATTCCTTCAAGCACCACACACCTGGATGGTTTCTTATAACCATAGAGGTAAAGACCACAAATACTTAAATAAATTTAAAGAGTGTGCAATGACTTCTTTTACTACATCATTTACACCAGATGGTAATTACGCTACTTTTGAAGATGGTGTAATGACTTCTTATCAAATCACAATGGCACTTCAAGAACTTGAACCAATCTTTAGTAATGATTATGAAGGTGTCGATGGTATAGGTTACTAAAATGTCAAACTATTTCAGTCAAGTCCCAAATTTTGAATATGTTAGTCGCCTACCTGATGCCAAAATATCAGATTATATTACTGTAAAAAATCTTTTTAAGAAAGGTGCAATTGCAGAAGATATTCTAGATAATCTGGCACTACAAACAAAATATCAAATTCAAGGAGATGATAGACCTGATAACGTTTCCTTTGATGTTTATAATACTTCTACCCTAGATTGGTTAGTTTTAGCATGCAATAATATTATTAATATTCAAACCGAATGGCCATTGCTACAAAACGATTTTGATAGATTCCTTTTAGATAAGTATGAAACCTATGCAAATCTGAATGCAACACACCATTACGAAACACAAGAAATAAAAAATAGTAAAGGCGTAGTTATTATACCAAAAGGATTAGAATGTGAATCAGATTATACCGTTACTTATTTTGATTCCAATATACAACGAGAAGTAACTGTCCTTAGTGCTGATTGTACCACCGAAGTAACAAACTATACTTATGAAGAAAGAATAGAAGATGCTAAAAGGAACATTTATCTATTAAAACCACAATATATTAATATAATCCGTGATGATATGCAGATAGCTATGACATATAAAGAGGGTTCCACCCAATATGTGAGTGAAACCCTTAAAAAAGCAGATAATATTAAACTTTATTCTTAATTACTCATCTGCAAGTTTCTGAAAGTAACTAAGAGCATCATCTTCATCTTCACTAGCAGATGCTACAGGAGCAGCAACTGGTGCTTTACTCTTAAAGTCTGGAGTAAATGCTCCACGACCTTCACTCTCGTCCTCAAGTTCTTCATCGAATACACGACGTTGGGCAGGCTTCTGTCCTAGAACATACTTGAGACGCTTTTCAAGTTCATCATAAGATTTAAACTGATCAGGAGCAGTTACAGCAGCAAGAGAATACTCTTTCTTCCATAATGCTTCTAATGCATCATCATCCTCAAGAAGAGGTGATACTTTATCGAACTCTGACTTATCATAGTTCCAGTAACCATCCTTCTTAACAATCTTCAACTTGAAGTTTGCACCTTGCCAGAAGTCAAAAGGATTGATTGGAGTTTCATCCTCAAACTCTGGTTGCATTGCTTCCATAACCTTGTCAAAGATCTTTTTACCAAACTTGTAAAGAAATACACTACCCTCATTCTGAGGATTAGTAGGATCTTTTACAACATAGACATTTGCATAGTAAGAAAGCTTACGCTTCTGCTTACGAACAGTATCCTTATCGGATTCATTACCACTGTTCCAGAGTTCTCTGTTATAATCAGAAACTGGATCTTTCTTACCTACAGTGGTAAGAGAATTTTCAATATACCACCCACCAGGTCCTTGAAAGGCATGGGAATACAATTTAACCCAGGGAATCTCTTCCCCTTCTGGTGCAGGTAAGAAACGAAGAACGGCATAACCATTACCTGTTTTATCTACTTCTGGTTTCCATAGACGATCATCGCCTGAACCAGTAGTATTGTTCATCTTCTCCACTTCTTTAACTAATTTTTGTGTTAAAGATCCTAGAGAGGATTGCTTTTTTAAGTCTTTAAATGACATTGGATTACCTCTGATTTTTTGAGATTTGGCTTGTGTGTACCTTTCATATTCTACATGTTAAAGTTGTCTTCGTCAACCGCTTTTTTCATAACATCCACCATTTTATAGATGTCATTAAAAACTAAATTCATATCAACATTAGTAGGAAGACCTAAATCAGCAGCACCTTTTAAAACCTGTTCTTTCATCTGTTTTGCCATAGGATCATCAGATAAACTCAAGCGAGTATACAGAATTTTTTGTTTTTCAATAAGTCGCTCAAGACAATCAATATGATATTGTTTGTCCTCTTTTGGCATTGATTGGAATTTAAATAAAGCACCATAAACTTCTTCTTGAAGTTCTTGGATCTCAGCCAACTCTGCACGGACTACATCAGATTGAAAAAAAGTCATACTAGCACTACTTTTTGTAGAATCTTTTTATAATGTGGTACATCTATATTTAGGAAAGGAGTGTATTTTTTAATCTTTCGACTTACGGTTTCCCACACGGGATCATCCAATTTTTTATCAAAATCCTTTCTGTACTCAAATATCCTATCACAGATTACCAGCGTTTCAAGGGAGGTTTTCCCACCTAGATAATTTCTTAAAATTGGTGGATGTCCGTTAGAACAATCAAATACCTCATTTACCTTATTTTGCTCAAAAAGCACATTTACCTCTTCTTTGAAAATATACGAAAGTGACTGAATTTTCTTTTTCCAGTCCGTATAGCGTCCTTCCCCTTCTTTGATCATTTCACCAATCCACATAGTTCCTGGATCAGTAGAATATATGAAATTAGAGACAAAAAACTCTTCTACCTCTTTATCCTTCTTTTGTCTTGCAAACTTTTCAAACCAAAACCTATCCTTCCTCTTATAGAAGGCTTTTTGGGTTGCTCTGGTTTTACCACGATACTTGATATAATCATAATGATCCTTAGTAAAGTGATTCTTCAAAGAGAGATAACAACGGTAGGCATCAAAGGGCATCATCGTATAGGTTCAAATACAAAATTCAACACAATCCTTGTACTATACTTATTAGGAACATCATCACTATGTAATAGATTAGCAGGTATTTTTACAATCCTTCCCCTTTTTGGTTTAATCTTTACTTTTTTAATCCAAAACGGTGGTCGTGAATCTGGATAACGAGTATGACTACAAACATAATCAGGATAAATCACCGTTGAACCATCACTCTCATTAACATAATAGAAATAAGAAATTGTCCCAGGATCAAGTGAATCCGCATGAGGTGCTAAAAAGGATTTCTCCCTCCTTTGAAGATTTAAGTTTACTTTAGCTCGTATTAAATTATGTGTCTTAAATTCTGGTAAGGGAAAATGTTTTACTACTTCATCCATGTATCCATCACCATACCACAACCTACTTGAAAACATTTTCCTATTGAATAACTTAGAATTCTCCTGAACACCGGGATCATAATTCAATGTATCCACACATCTCCAACAAAATTGATCAGATTCAAACATACGTTGAATATATTGTTGAGACTCCTCAGATATAAAATTATCAATAATTTCAAACGTCATTATATTTTACAAAAATATTACCAGCGAATACAATTCTATCATCACATTTATTTTTTGGTACATGATGACGTAAAATTGATGGAAAAATAACAACTTTCCCATCCTCTGCTTTAATTTTCTTACGGCTTGTAGTAAAAACTAGAGGAGAAGATCCTTTAGGAGACTGTACAAAATAAACAAAAGAATAAGTGGCAGGCAAATGAAGATGATCTACAGTATAGTCCCCCTTTCCATATATTGCCAACCATTGATCTGGTATAAACATAGGAAATCCATGTTTAGATTCATCAACAAAAGTTAAAATCCAATCGCGAATTAAAGAAAGACTTGGAGAATTAATATCTCTACACTGTAATGCTCTCACATTACTTATTCCACCATCAGCATTATAAGAATCCTTAGTAAAAAAGAACTCTTTAGACTCTTCTATTATTCTTTTGTTTATTAAGTGATGATAAGGATGAATCTTCTCTATAACTCTCAAATGTTCTTTATATCCAGCACCCTTAATATATCCTCGATAATGTTTAAATAAATCTATAGTCATTCATGCCAAAAGGTAATGGGGTCAAAAAATTGCTGCGATATTTTTCCGACTTTTTTGGAAAAAAAAGTCGAATTTCCCCTCAGACAGGAAGTTTTGCACGCGATGTCCTCTTCATAAAATTCAACTGCTGTGCATCATACTTAATCTTTTCCTTCAAGGGTTTAGGAATAAGTTTAGGAACAGATTCTAAATCCAAATTATTTTGCTCGCAAAAATGTACAATAGCATCAATATAATTCATGTCTTTATTATTCAAGACAAGTTTCTCAATCTCTTCTGCAAAGCGAGCAGGGCAAAAGAACTTGCTCTCTAATACTTTTTCTAATTCATTTTCAGGCATTCTCTGTCCCAGTATTGTTAGATACAAATTCTTTAATATACCTCACTAACAATTTAATATAATCCCCTTTGTTTCTTTTGTCAAATACTTTTACCTCACCACCAGGTGTTACCATAATAGTGATAAGTTTTTTCACAGGGATTTCAGTTAGTTCATAGTATGCTGCTGCATAAAAGGTTTCCTGTACGAAATAGTTTTCTAACCACTTCTCAGGTTTAATCTTCTCAGACGTTTTAAAGTCTATGACCGCCAACTCTCCTTCATACTCCGCTATACAGTCAACTCTTCCAGCAAGACCAAGGTACTCGGAGTAAAGGGTTCTTTCTATAGCGTGTATATTATTTATCTTGTCCAGATATGGTGCAGCATGATGAAACATAAACTTAGTAGCAGGAAGGTAATCCTCCCACACCAGATCTCTATTTTCCAAATATGCCTGAGCAGCTTCATGAAAATCTGTGCCACGTGCAGTTGCTCTCTTAGTAATACGGTTTGCTTCTTCTATACCAACTCGCTTTCGCCAGTCAATAAAGATCTGCCTATTATAATAGGAGGTTACGGATGTAATAGAAGGAACCCACTGACCATCTGGCAGTTGATATAACCTACATCCAGGAGTTTCTTTCTTTTCTAATTCTAGTTCACCTAGATGATTACAATGCTCAAAAATCATTTAAAAAAAGATACTAAAGTTAATCTTGAATTTCCAATAGATGTTCCAAAAAAATTCTGTGCTCTATGCCATTGACGACAATTAAAAATCACAAATCTATTAAATTTATTAGGAATCTTTACTGATGGATCAAAATAAGAGTTCATTCTCTTCGTCATTCTAGCATACTTGTATCCTTTTAGAAAGTTCGTAGTATCTTTATAAAAATTCTCCTTTACAGATAGGAAATTATAATACCTTGATTCTGTAATATAATCGGGTGGCATATTAGCAGATCCTTCTTTACTTTCACTATCATATACTTCCATGCCTGAGTTAGGTGGAGGATCCATAGATAAAAAAACTACAGAAACATATAATTCCTCATCATAATGGTATTGTCCCTCCCTATAATCTTTTGGTACAGATTGAAAGGAAATTTCAGTACATTTCAATAATGAATTTTTAGTTACATTCTTTGCTTCATCTTCAATATATTTTACAACTGATTCAGGAACAGATTGAGATCTAAATCCAGGATAATTTGCTCTGGCAATACTATACTCTTGCTTTATTGCAAAACTTCTAAGAGAATATGGGTCACTAAAAAAATCATCACAAATATAAATCATATATCATAATTAAAATTTACAATTGCTCTTCGTTTTTCATCAGTACAAGTTACTCCTGTATGTTCTAAATTAGAATCAAAAATAACTATTCTATTTGCTACACTCTTTACTTTACCACCTTTTTTAAATTCTGTCCATCCATTATTAGTATTAAGATAAAAAACTGCAGTCTTTTGATGTAAAGGATAATCATCGTTTGGAGAATGTTGATCACTATGATATCCAGTCTTTCTATTAAAAACAGTTCGAGTATTAAGATTCAGCTTAATTCTATCTAATCTCTTAACTCCCAATTTTTGTTGTATAACATCACATAAAGGATAATAACTTGAAGTTATTCCACCTCGCTCTATGGCAAACATAACATGTATAAATTGATAAGCTTTAGGATCATAACTATCCTCATAAGGATGCACAATTAAATCATTAAAAAACCAAGGAAATACATCAGACAGTACTTCATCTTGAATCTGTCTAAAATGGTATGAAGATAAAAAATTATCAATAACTTCCATCAATCACAAACCAAGTTCCAATTTAGCAAGAATGTATTCTTTACAGAGACCAGAGCGAACAATATCTTCTACTCCAAACTCAATAATATCAACTGAATTTGCCATCAATCTAAGAATCCTCATGAAATCAACAATCCCATTCTTCTCATTCTCTCTGACAAGATCAGTTTGAGTAGCATCACCACAGAACATAATCTTTGAGTCCTGTCCTACTCTTGTCATTATACTATCAAGTTCATGATAATTCAAGTTTTGAAATTCATCAACAATAATAATAGCATTATCAAAAGTTGTTCCACGAATGAAAGAGGTGCTCCAAAAATCAATAGTTTCCTGTGCTCTTAGGTTACCATAGAGCATTTGGAAATCTGCTTCTGTACGCATCTCAAACATATACTTTACCATAGCCTTGTAAGGTAACTGATAAAGTGTGGACTTGTCTTCATGATCACCAGGAAGAAACCCAATTTCACGAGTAGCAACAAGAGACCTAACGATATATATTTTCTCGTAAGGAGTTTTTTCGTCCAGGACATCTCTTAACGCTTTGTAAAGTGTAATAAAAGTCTTACCAGTACCCGCACAACCATACGCAACTATATTCTTACCAGTATCATAAGAATTAAACAAAAGCTGCTGATTAGGTGTAAGAGGTTCTATCTCCCTTAAGAAATCAGTATTAATAGGTTTTCTTCTTTTCATCTGCTTGGCGGTCATCCCGACCCCGATTGGTTGCTCAGTCTTTTTCTTTCTTGGCATACTTAAATCGCTTTTACTTTAGATCCAGGTGCTTTTGATGCTTTGTGAAGGACATCATTCCATCCGGGATGGGATTTCTTCAGCTTATCATATACTTCTCCGACTTCTCCAACGGAGGCAACCCCTGCCATCCAATCTTTATCCCAGTCAGGATTTTCTTTTCTCCACTCATCATACTTCAACATGGTCATAGAAAGTTCTTTCTTTTCACCAGTTTCTTTGTTAATAACAGGGTATGTTGGCATATCAATATAAAGTTATGTGTTTTTATTTATTCCCAACCAAGTGCTTCTGACACGGTAGGGAATTGTTCCTTAAAAATAGAACGAACATTCTCTACAAGATCCATATGTTCTTTCTGTGTACCATGAGCAGAACGAAGAGTAATATAATGTACCCATGAACGACAAGAACCTGTCATGTATAACCTGGTAGGAGTAGCAAGAGGAAGTACAAACCGTGCACACTCTTTTGCAACTCCATCTTTCAACATATCCTGATAGAGTTTCATTGCATCATTAAAATGTGCTCGCATCCTAGTATTATATCCCTGTACCATCATAAAATCCAGATCATCAGTACTATTCTGACGATTCTTTTCATCCTGTCTTCTTAACTCTGGTACAGGAATTGTTTCTTCTAACAAACTACTATCAGCATATCTCTGAGAAAACTCCTGGAAAGTAAAGGACCTATGCCTTAATATCTGTGCGGCAAGACCTCTTGTAGTATTAATCTCCACTGTCATATGTGCCTGCTCAAAGACAGACCAATGACCATGTTCAATACAATACCTTAGAAGTCCAGCAAACTTCTCATTGTCCTGATTCTTAGGATTACTAACTCTGGCAACATATGCCATCGTCTTTTCAGCATCAGGGGTGACACTTACAAATTTAATCGGGGTATCCGTCGTCATCATCAAAGACCTCATCATAATCAGTAATTTTTGAGAATGCTTTTGAATTACTGTAAGCATCCACATCAGAATACACCTCAGACTCTAATGAGTCAACTAAAAGTTTGAGGTTTCTGATAATAAGTTTTAATCTAGCTTTTTTAAGTTCTGGAGTATCCATTACTTAAAATACTTATCAAGTACATTTAGTTGGTCTTCATACCTTGCAATCTTATCTAACTCACATTGAATTGCTTCTGAAATATCAGAATGTTCACCTATTCCTACGGGGTGTTCCAAATAAACATTAACATTTACTTTATGCTTTGCAATTTCACCTTGAGCATGGGCTTTAACTGCGGCGATTAATTGTTCCCTCATGTGTAGCATTTGAATTCTTCGTAGTTCAATTATATATTAAAAAACCTCCCCTGTAAAGAGGAGGTTTAAGATTAGTCCAAGTAAGACTTAATTCACCGCTCACACACAGTTTTTTGTTCTGTGTGCTTGATGCCTCTGTAAGTTAATTCAGAGACCTGTTTCTGACAAGATTTCTTGTCATTGGTGTTGTAAGATACACCTCTGTAAGTGACTTGTGCCATTGTGTTACTCCTAAAGTAGTTGGATTTTAAGGCCCGTTCCTTTAGTCGTTTGCGTCCCCGAAGGGATGAACGTACCCGTTCCGCGACTTACTTGCGTCCCTAATGGGATGAACGTATGTGTTAATACTAACACAGTTACTTTATTTAGTCAAGCAGTTTGGTATATCTTGATACAATTTTACATATCTTCAATCTTATAAGGACACATTATTCTTTCTACAATACCACGAGCATGATTATTATGTTCAATCAACTTATTCATCCAGATTCTTTCTGCTAAAGTAACTGTTCGTCCCAACTTAACCCTACAAGCAATCTCTGATACTCTAAGTCTACTGTCTTTGCTTAACATGTTGAATTGCCCTCGGTAAAATGTCATACTCTTTCTGCTGAATTACTTTAGTCAATGATTCAAGAGTATCATAAGGAAGAATACCAACTTCTTCTTGAATTATTATATCGCCACCATCTAATTCTTCATTAACATAATGTACACTAACTCCAGTCACCTCATCACCACTTTCTAATGCTCTTTCAATTGCATGTAAACCTTTATACTTAGGAAGCATAGAAGGATGAAGATTTATAATCCTATTTGGAAATGCATCAATAAGTTTAGGAGAAATTATTCTCATCCATCCAGCAAGAACAATAAGTTCTACACGCCATGCCTCAAAGAGTTGAATGATTTGATCTTCATCTGCACTCTTAATATTAACATGCGAGATACCTAATTTTTCCGCTCTCTTTGATGCACCACATTCTTTCTTATTGTGTATCATCAACACAACTTCATCTTCTTTACAAGTACGAACAATATTTTCAAAATTTGTTCCGTTGCCAGAACACATAACACCAAGTCTCATAGAGGTTTCCCGTGCTTATCTACTAAACCAAGTTTCTTTGCTTGAAAAAGATTAGATTTTCTACGTCTTGTTTCCTTCTTATATTGTTTAATAATCTTATCTACTTCATCATTAGAGATCTTAACATTTAGCTTATCATCTTTACCAAATCCTTCTGGATTACCAGAATCAATATAATCATTAATCCCATCTTGGATTTCATCATGGATGATCTCCTGGATTTTATCTCTTAATTGATCTCTGATTTCATCCTTCTTCATCCCTTCCTCCTCTTCTTTTTCTGAGGTTCTTTATATCCCCACTGACTAGGGTTTACTGTACCTTGACCATAATCAATCTTCTTTACACCACCATACTTATCATAATAGAAATCAAAAACATTTACCATCTTACCGGAGCGAGTTACATCTAATCGCTCCTCCCCATCTACCACATAAAAAACATTAAAGGCATCACTAGGAAGTTTCCTATCATTTGCCTTATCCCTAGTAGTTTTCTCTAAGATAACCTCACAGGCATAATCTTTAGGATTAATTTTATTTTCATCTTCTTTCTTTTCTGATCCAGACACTTTAGTTTCTCCTCGTTTTACTTCCTTACCACCTACATTAACACTCATGATCGACCACCCCAAGTCATATCAGGATATGCTTGCTTAACTTGATCTATTGAAACATTATACTTAGTTTCAAGATCCTTATCCTTTACAAGGCATAAAAGTTCTGCCTCTTTAGGATGAAGTCCTTGAAGCATATTAATAAAGATCATTTCTCTACGAGCAGTAGTAAGAGTATTATTACCACCTTGAACAAAGTGATAAAAATTCTTATACTCATGTCTTATAGATGTTTTATTCCTACCATCTAAGTCCTGTCCTGTTGCTGACTCACCTCCTGCTGCCTCTTTAGCAATGTTTTCTGATAGACTACCAGCAAATGTAGTCTGTGCATTTGTTTCGCCGTAGGGGACTTCTCCAGGGGGTAAAAGACTTATCACAGATGAATCATAATTCCACACAAAAACAGTCTTAATAGAATCATGTTCATAATTCTTTAGAACTTCCACTTTCTTTGCATTAGTTTTCTGAGCATCTACAAGTTCTAATATCTCAAAGATAAAAGGATTAACGGGAAGAGAATTAGTAGCGGGTGCTGGTTTTACAGATACTTCTTTAGGTTCTGCTTTAGCCCTAGGTTTTGCCTTAGTTTTTGCTGGCAACTTAGGTCCAGTACTCTTAGGTCTACCCCTCTTCTTCGGTGTCGGTGTCGTTGTCATAATTGTTTTCAAATCGAACTGCTACAATTTCATCAGGAACAAGTTGTCCATTCTCATCAAACATTTCTGGATGAGTGTACACTATCTGAGGTGTAGTTTCATATGAATGTTGTCTTGCCATCCATCCTATCATACCTCCTACCAATAATGCAAGGAACGCAACGATTGTCGTCAACGTTAGTGTTACTATGGTCGTTTCCATCGTACTCCTCCAGAGAGATTATTTTTTTCTAATGTCCAGATAAAAATTAAAATGGAACACAATCTCCCTGTTGAAGAAAGAAAATAGATTTCCAAACTTTACCTGAAAGGTCTTTGGTGCTTCTGGTTTTCTCCTCCTATTACGTAACAATAATTCAACACCCTTATTGATTTCGGGTTTGTCATTATTTAGATCCTTTGCTGCGCCTTCCTGGTCTTCTGTCATGACTATATCTCCGCGCATCCTCAAGAATGCTATACAAATAATTCATTATCTTTCTTGCCTGAGGTTTAGGAATGTGACCATATGCCTCACGCAATTGTTGATGGTTACTATCACGACCTCCTTTGATATACTCTTTGAGTTCTAATACTTCCTCAGCTAATTCATGGGCAGTAGAACTTTGAAGGAAAGCATCTGCTTCTGCTTTGGTTGTCTTACGATACTTTAAGAACTCATAAAACTTGAGAGTCATCTTCCCTTCAAAGGCATACTCTATGGCATGCTCTACCAAATCATATACATTTTCAAAGTCATCTTTCATTAGACCAAACTATTCTCTTGGAGATACTGTACTGTTTCGGTACACCCTCCAAGATTATCTCCATTTAGAACAACTTGAGGGAAGGTAGACCCTTGACCGAACTGTTGATAGAAAGAATCTCGATCGAAGTCCCTATCGAGTTTATATATAACATGCCTTAATTCAGCGAGCTGTAACACCTGTTGTACTTTGTCACAATAAGGACAACCCTCACGTGAGTAAACCGTGAAATTCTTAAGGTCTGTCATAGGTCTCTTAAAAAATTTTATTTAGTCTTGATGCAATATTCTATCACAATTTTCTTAGAAGTTCTACCACTGTGATCTAATGTTGTGGATTCATACCATTCACCTTTAAGCAACTCCATCATCACATTCTTATCCAATCCACACAGCATTTCACAGTTCTCAACTGACTTGCGAACTGATTCTAATCCATCTGGATAATTCTTAACCTTAAATCCATGTTTATCTAACTCATTACCTTCCTCATCATACTCCTTATTATTGTTTATATCAGATTGAAATTCACTCACAGTCAACCTCCTGCATACTTATCCCATTGTTGTTCGGCAGCATCCTTAAATGCTCTCTTCATATCCTCAATATCCCACTCAATTTCTTCCTCCTTTTCTTCTTTCTTATCCAGAAAGTTATCTAGTGCATCTAAATCAGAGTGACTCATCTACCTTCTCGCGAACGATTTCTAATAGTTATATGATTACCTTCGATGGTGAATTCAAGTTTGTCTCTATGGTCCCACTCCAACTCTTCATACAAAGCATCTAACTTCTGCATGTCTGCCCAAACATCGGTGGGTGTAGGTTCACCCCAAAAAGGATTGTCTTCCATTAAGCAAATTGCCTTAGCTGCTGTAGTATATATTTGTATGCCTCTACTATATCACCTTCATCTTTACGAAACAAGTCTTTATCAAACCGTTCCTTTGTACCTCTCTTCCATAATCTCATATTATCAGGTGACATTTCATCCGCAAGATAGAGATCTCCATGAACATCATATCCAAACTCTAATTTAAAATCAACCAAGTCCATACCCATAAGAGTAAACAATGATTGCAACTGATAATTAATATCTAATGCCTGTACCTTCATAGGTTCAGGATCAATACCCATTAATCTTACACGATCATATGTAAGTAATGGATCATCCTTTGCATCATCTTTAAGGAAGTACTCTACGATAGGAGGATTAATAAGAGTACCTTCAGTAAGAGTAGTAGTCTTAACAATAGATCCTGCAGCAATATTCCTAACAATAACTTCTACTGGTACGATAGTAAGTTTCCTACACAATAGTGTATCAAGTGATGGACAACCAAGATAATGAGTTCTGATACCTAACTTCTCTAACTTCTCAAACAATAATGCTGAGATGAGACAACATACCTTACCTTTCTCTGGTGGATACTCTACTGCTTTACCATTCCAGGCAGTAACCTTATCATGAAACTGAATAGTTACTTTATCTGCTTCCCCAGGTACATCAAATACTGACTTAACTTTTCCTTGTAAGATAGGTTCACTCATTTCTTCTTAAGTCTAGGTACTTGAATGGTCCATGAAGGTGATACTAAATCAACCATCTCAAACTTAGCAGCATTCTTTCTTTGCTGTTCAAATGTTTTCGCTGGTTCATCACCTGCAGTCTCACCATAATGAGTCTCTAACTTGTCATAATAATCAAGAATAGCAGTATCTACCATTCCATATAATGTATCCCAAGTAAGACTATGCTTAAGATCAGTTGCTAGTTCATCAATCTCTTCCTCAGTCATTTCTTCACCAAGAAAAGATGCCCTAATCCCTACCAACTCAGTAATATTGATCTTAATTTTAACATCGTTATACTCTATTGCCATAACTGATACTTAGATCTCCTTATTGTATCACTAGATATTCTCCACCGTCAAGGTCTATATGGAGGTTCTTCTTCTCCAACATAATGTTTAAAATGTTCCGTATCAAAGTAAGAAATGTAATCCATCTTACCTTCTCTCTCATCCAATACTTCGTTGATAAGAATTTTTAATTCCTTAACCAACATATCAGTATGTAACCTATGAGGTTTAACAATAGCTGGTTTATGTTTTACTGGTTCTTTTGGTCCTTTATAATTTGGATCAGCAGGAGCACCCATCCCCTGAGTGTCTATGTAAGATCCGGGTATTGGTTTATCTGCCATAATAAAATTGCGTTTTCTTATTTATTCCATATATGCTGGAGCCCATACCAAGCAGTTTCTTCCTTAAACCAATCCAACTCGTGAGGTGGAATAGGTCCTATAATAAAGTTTTGATTTCCCGTTAAACGAATCTCAGAGCTACCATAATGAGCAAGCGCATACAAATAATCTAATTGCTGTGGTGTAAAACGATTATGTGGTGAATTTAATCCACAGTAACTGTAAGTTCCCCATTCATTATATCCGTTAAAGCTGGATAGAGTAAATCCAAAATCAAATTTAGGTGGAGTAACAGGAACAGATTTTCTGTAACGACGAAGAGAACTAAACAACCCAAATCTCCGACGTATCTCCCAACGCAACTTTCTAATATTAATATTATTTTCATCCTTATCATTCAAAACATCAAGTATTACTCCAATTAAACTATGCAAATCGTTTACTGGAATCCAAAGTCCAAGAGGTACTATATCTGAAGCAAGAGATCCTCCCAGCAAAATACTATATCCTATCCTTCCTTTTCTTTTTACTGGAAGAAGAATAATATCATTATTAGGATAAAGATTATGAAGTCCTCCAGCAATTGCAAAATTCCATTTCCTTTTATGTTCCTGAGAAGATAAGTATGTAGATAACTCCCTTACACGACCTAAGGTATCCATCACCTCATCTGGATCAATACTAGCTAAAGGATTTCCCATAACATTACTAAACTGTCCTGTATGAATGGGACTCATTTTTTTTGCATCCAATCTCTCAATCACATAAGGCAAATCTTCTAGTGCAATATCACGTATTTCTATACTTTGACGTTTTGTAATATATGCATACCCATCACCATATTTTTCAATAAGTGATTTTAATTCACGTAATCTATCAATATTTACAAATCCATTAGGTAATCTAAGTTCTAAAGTTTCTGTGTTCATCATTCATCTCCTTTAGGTTTTACAGAAGAAATTACAGGGTTCTTTGTTTTATTGGTAAGAGTAATGAATTTATCGGCAGCAAAAGTTCCAGCAATATTAACAGAGATTTCATCTCCATCATTCCAAATTTCTTCACCATTCTTCTTACGCATGTCTAGAGCCTTCTCTAGATCATCAATTATCTTTTGTGTTATTTTCATTTTGTTTTTTCCAATGTTCTATAAGAAGTTGAAGTTCTTTGATTCTAGCTTCTGCTGTTGCTATCTTCTCATCTAATCGTGACATTATCCTTTCCAAATCATATCAGGCATTGCTTGGGGTGCCTGTCTACCCACAGTAAACATAAGTATAGCATATCCTAAGAACCATAATACATTAACTATCACTGCTTGTCTATAGAAGAACTTTCTCATACGCATAGTTCTATTAATCCATGCAGCATCATCAGAAGACAATGGATCTGATGTTGCTAATCTTCTTACTATCTGTTCTATAATAACAGCAATAATTGTTGCTACAATAGTTGGATAGAATATGAAGTCCAAGAAACTCATAATGATAATTAGAGTTTGCATTACTCGTACCCCTTTTGTTTTTTCCAGTCAGCATACATTCCACCAAATACCATACCTTCATGGGATTTGAGTTCCGCACCATCCAAAATTTCTAACTGTCTTTTAGTAAGAAGACCCTGCATCTCCTCCTTATACTGCTTTTCCCAATTAGGAATTTCTTTTATCCATTCTGCTATCATTTTACTTGCTCCGTTTTATCAGAGTTCACACCAAAGTATACACCAACAACAGGAACAGCAAAGATAGCAACCCTTGCGAATCCGGTTACGGCTAATATAATAAGTGCTGCTTTAGATTGATTTAGCATGTTTTATGTAGGTATTCTATCATGTTTTCAAGAGTATGGATATTACCACCCACCTCTTTTATTATTGTATCACAACTTTTACAAATAAGACCTCTGATAGTGCCAGTTTGTGGATTGCGATCTACTTTAAAGGAATTATACTTTCGACCACCTTGTAGAGTCCTACAGATAGCACAGGAATTACTCTGCTCTGCAAGTTTAATACTATACTCACTAAACTTTATACAATTCTTCCTACTTTCTTTAATTCTTTTTACAGTACAATCCTTACATTCATAAGAATATGAAGATGCAAGTTTATCATTCTTCCTAGTTCTATAAAAACTTTCTATAAGATTTTTCTTCTCACCACAAACTCTACACTCCCGTTCCTGTAAGAGAAGATGATCTAAATGTAATTGGTCATCTAATTCCATACATTAAAACAAACCCTATAATAGTTATTTCAATTTTATTTTTATAAAATCAAGATCTTTTCTATTTTCGGGGATCTCAAAGTAATCTGAGAGATCATCCCAATCTTTGTTTCTTATTGTTCTAACTTCTTTCAAATAAAAACTAACCCACGATTCTCCAACTCTAGAATCTGAATCAACTTTCTTTAATTTATTTTCACAAATTATTTTATACTCTTCATTCAAATCAAATCCAATATATTTTCTACCCAATTTCTTTGCCGCTATTGCTGTTGTACCAGTTCCCATAAAAGGATCTAATACAATATCCCCTTCATCTGTTACCATTAGAATCAATCTTTCTAATAAATGAATAGGTAATTGGCAAGGATGCTCATCTCTATATTTGTTATGCTTAATTCTATGAATATCAGTCCAAACATCTGATACTAATGGACCATAGGGATGTATACCTGCTTTCTTACCTCCATAATCTTTACGTAAATAACTTGACTTTCTTTCCCTCTCATGAGGCATTCTTAGTTCATAAATTTTTGCTTGTT
>VTLG01014958.1_pt1 | contig 20432 bp, 3 predicted proteins | sample 4694571 | NCBI WGS metagenome assembly VTLG01 (sample SAMN12604809, study PRJNA352737) | marine metagenome | biome: ENVO:00000447; feature: ENVO:00000209|ENVO:00000569|ENVO:01000036; material: ENVO:00002151; isolation source: viral sequences binned using virsorter ... | reverse complement strand
AAGTTCTAGTCACAGGTGTTTTAAAAGATTTTCCAATACCTGATGAAACTTTTTACTTTAACAAAGGTGATAAGATAAAAGTTGGTTCATTTGGTATTAATAAAAGTTCAGAGGATAGTAATTTTGGGTCATATGTTTATAACACTTGTGTAAAATTCACTCCAAAAACAGTTGTAAGACAATCAAGTAGTAGTTTCAATATCATTACTCTTTCTGATCATGGATTTTTAGAAGAGGATACTGTTGAAGTTTTAGATGGTCAATCCACCTTAGTTGCTGTTGGTCGTGTTTTAAGTGTTATCAGCAGTTCATCATTTGTTTTAGGTGATTTGCCTGGCGTTGGTGTAAACAATTTTGCATTTATAAGAAGAAGATTAAAAAAAGGAAATAGCTCTCTTCATACCAATATCAACAAATATACAACTGACGTTCAAAATGTATATGATCATGATAGTGATAATCAATTTGCATTACCTCCACACCCTCATGCATACGTTGCCTCACCATCAATTCCAAGTTTAGGTAATGAACCTATAGTTGCACCAGATCGTTCTGTAACGTGGACTGGCGCCACTGGCGGCGACGTTATACAATTAATACAGGTTACAGAGGGTGCATCAGATCATGGATTCTATTCTGGAGAGGTTGTTACATATAATGTAATCAGTGGTTTCTTAGGTTCGTTAATTGATGGTAAAAATTACTATGTAAGTCGTATTGATTCTAATAATATTCGTCTTGCAAACTCTCTACCTGATCTGGTAAATGGAGATTTTGTGAATGCAACAGGAGATGGTACTTTTAAAATATCAGTTCCTGATCTAGCAAATAAAAAACTAGAACATCAAAAATTATTAAAGAGATTTTCTTTGAATCCAGTGTTTGATGGGGCAAGACGTGAGACAACGCCAGGCACCACTGGCATGCTTGTAAATGGTACAGAGATATCAAACTATAAGTCGGGTGATGTTATATTTTTTGGTGGGGTTGAAACTATCGATGTTTTGGAAGGTGGTTCTGAATATGATGTCATTACTCCACCAAAAGTTAGTCTTGAAAGTTTAACTGGTGCTGGTGTAAGTGCGACTGCAAACGTCAAAGGACAATTTGAAAGAATTGATATCATAGATTCAGGCTTTGATTATACTGCACCACCTAAGATTGAGATTAGTGGTGGTAATGGTCAAAATGCGATTGCAAGGGCGAGATTAAAACAAGTTGATCATTTCATGGATTTTGATGCATCATCAACAGGTAATGCAATTAGTATTTCAGAAGATACTATTGGTTTTGGAACATTTCATAAGTTCCGTGATGGTGAAGCTGTAATTTACAAAACATTTAACACTGGTGCAATTGGTATTGCAAGTGCTGGTATTACTACGACTTTAATTCAAGAAACACCAGATCAAAGACTTGTTGACGAGTCTATTTACTTTGTATCTAAAATTAATAATACAACCATCAAACTTGCAAATAAACAAAATGATGCGTTAACTAAATCAAACTTAATCAATCTTACTGGATTTGCTGATGGTACACAAAGATTTCAAAGTTTAAATAAAAAGTTTGTATTAGGTCAAATTATTATTGAAAACCCAGGCGAAGGATATGAAAACAAAAGAAGATTAGTTCCCACTTCTGGAATCAATACATATTCTGATTTTATAGAATATAAGAATCATGGATTTGAAGATGGTGAATTAATTCGTTACTCAAATAATCTTGTTAAGGTTGGTGGTTTAGATACAGATCAAGATTATTATGTTTTAAAAATAAGTGATGACCGTTTTAGACTTGCAGCTGCTGGCATTGGAAGCACTCTATCAAATTTAAATTACCTATCAAAACAATTTGTTGGAATGACTTCGGTTGGTTCTGGGGATCATGTATTTAATTATCCTCCAATTAAAGTTAATGTTAAAGGTACTATTGGAATCAATACATCACATCCAGAAAATTATCATGCGATAGTAAATCCAATCGTAAGGGGTTCAATAACATCGATTAATATTGAGAAACCTGGCTTTGGATATGGAAACGATACAACCTTTAACTTTAGTATTCCACCTCAAGTTCGTGTCTCTTCTGGATCATCATCAGAATACAAAGCTATTGTAACTAATGGCAGAATACAGTCTGTTATTGTGACTCGCTCTGGTTCAGATTATACATCCACACCTGATTTAGAAATATTAGGTGATGGAGCTGGTGCAAAAATTATATCATCTATCAGTAATGAAAGAGTTGACAGAGTTATTGTTGATAATGGTGGTGTTGGATATACAACTGCAACTGTGGATGTTCAAGAGATTATTCCTGGCACTGGTGCGATATTCTTACCTAAGATTAGATCTTGGGCGGTTAACAATGTTAAAAGATATGAAGATATATTCTATGAAGATGATGGTTTCTTATCAAGGGGTGATAACGACGAAGGTATTAAATTTACATCATTCTATGCACCAAGAGGTCTTAGAAAAATACTTAAACAAAAGAACAGTGATGGAACAATTGACTATACTTCAAATGACTTGAATATTTTAAACAATGCAGAACAAGTATCTTTAAATCACTCACCCATCATAGGATGGGCATACGATGGTAATCCAATCTATGGCCCTTATGGATATGAACGTAAGGATGGTGGTATTGTAAAACTCATGAGATCTGGTTATTCTCTTAAAACAACGAGAGAGAACGGCCCTCCAATATCTACTTTCCCACTTGGATTCTTTGTTGAGGATTATGAGTATCTTGGTGATGGTGATTTAGATGAAAATAATGGTAGATATTGTATCACTCCAGATTATCCAAAAGGAACATATGCTTATTTTGCAACAATTAATCCAAGTGAAAACGAAACTAGTGGAACATTTAAAAACTTCCGTGCTCCAGTATTTCCATATCTAATTGGTGATAATTATGCTGCAAAACCAGATGATTGGAATTTTGTTGAAACAAATAATCAAGACTTAGATTTAAACACATTGAATATTCGTAGAAATATAAATCCTTACAAAATTGAAGGATCTGGTGTTGACTACGAAGGTATTCATGATAGTCGAAAGTTAGTTGATCAAGAAATAGAGGTTAATTATGCTTCTGCTGGTAGAATCAATCAATATGAAATACTAAGTGCTGGATCTGGTTATCAAGTTAAGGATGATCTTCGAGTTACAAGTCTAGGAAAAGGAAATGGATTTTCTGGTGAAATATCAACGGTAGAAGGAAAAGAAATAATATCGATTGCATCAACCGTAGTTAAAATTGAAAATTTAATATTTACATATGATAATTCAAGTGGAAATGTAGTTGGATTATCTTCTCAACCTCACGATTTAGTTGTTGGTGATGTCATTACTGTTTCTGGTCTTTCTACAGATACTTTAAGAAGTCTTGATGGGAGACATCAAATTGGATTCAGTACCTCATTTTTACAACTAAACACAGGTATTGGAACAACAGCTGCAACTGGAATTGTCACAAGTATATCAGTCACTGGTAATTTATCTCCAAACTCAATTTCAGCAAATGATGTTCTTGGCATTACGACAGAAAGATTTTTAGTTCTTAATGTTGATGATCTTAATGGTAAGATTAGAGTTAAGAGAGAGTTTGATGGTGTTTTAGGGACTGCACATACTAGTGCTTCTTTAATTACAAATTTAAATCGAACTATTTCATTTAACGTTGGCATTAAAACTAATATTCAAACAAGAGTTAATATTCCTTATTATTTTAATCCTAGTGAAAGTGTTGCGATAGGAACAGCAACTGGTGTTGGTATTGGTTCAACAGTCAGATATTCGTATCTAGTAGTTGGTGGTGGAACAACAGAAAGATTCATTCCAACTCAAAATATCTTCTTACAAGATCATGGATTTGTAACTGGTGAAAAACTTATTTACTCAAGTGATGATGGAACTCCTCTTTTAGTTTCTAATGGAATAAATGCAGTACCTAATTTTAGATTAACTAACAATTCTCCAGTATTTGCAATTAGAGAGAGTAAAGATTTATTAGGAATATCAACCAATCCTTTAGGAATTGGATCCACTGGTTCAGTGACTGGTATTGGTTCAACAGCGTATCGTTTATTTTTTGATGGTTTTGGAACTGGCCAGGTGCATAGTCTTACACCGACAAATACAGAAATCACAGGTTTTGCAGAAAAAGTGGTTGGAACTGTAGTTTGTAAGGAGTCACATAAGTTACAGGCTAATGATCGTGTTTCTTTATCTGTAACGCCAGGCATTACTACATCATTTGATATTCAGTTTGATGATACAACTCGAAGAACTTTTGTTAATCCAATTAATTTTGGTGCATCTGCTGTTGATACGACATCCAATACAATTACATTTGTAAATCATGGATTTAAGACTGGTGATAAGGTTCTTTATAAATCTGCAAATACAATTAATCCTCTGAAGAGTAATTTTACTTACTTTATTGTTAGAATAGATGATGATTCATTTAGATTATCAGAAACTTATTTCAAATCTAAAAAAATTGTACCAAATGTTATATCATTTACATCCACAGGGTCAGGACATACAGTTGCTCTTATCAATCCATCATTGTCATTAACTCGTGGATATACTGTTGGATTTGCAGTTTCAGATACATCCTTAACTCAAGTTATATCTGGAAAGAGAAGAGAAGTATTTGATTTTGAATTATTCCGAGATACAAATTTTACAAATCCATATTTTAATAATGATGAGGATAATGGATTTCAAGTCGTTGGTGTTGGAACAGTTGGTGTATCCACAACCGCAAGAATTGATGTTACTTTAACTGATAATACTCCAGAAGATCTATATTATAAATTAACACCAGTTAATTTAGGTATCAATGCTCCCACAAAGAGAGATCCCATCGTAGATACTGATGTTATCAATTATTCAAGTTTAAAAATATCAGATAGTGTTTATAATGGTGATTATGTAGTTACGGGAATTGGAAGCACCACATTCTCATTTGTTTTACCATCTCAACCAGAAAAAGATGGTTATACAAAAAATGAAGCAACAGTTTTAAAGTATAATACATCATCAACAACTGCCTCTGGTTCAATCAATAAAATTAGAATTATATCAAAAGGAAAAAATTATCTAAACATTCCTGTTGTAACTTCAATTGGATCCACAAATGGTGTTGGCGCTGTTGTTCGTCTTAATAGTAATGAGACTGGTAAATTAAGAAGATATACAATCAAAAATCTTGGATTTGATTATTCAGCAGATAAAACAATTCAACCCTTTGTACAATTACCACAAATACTAAGATTAGATCGATTATCAAAGATATCAAGTATTGGAATTAATTCTGGTGGTAAAAATTATATAGAACCACCTAGTATTGTCATAATTGATCGTGTGACTGGTTTAGTTAAAGATGAAGTTATAACAGAAACTGAATTACAAGGAACATCTGTATCTGAAGTTAAACTTTTAAGAAATACAAATTCTCTCTATGGCACTAATCCAAGAATTATTCCAACAAATAATAACAATGGTATTAAAGTTAAAGATTTATCATTTACTAGTGGAACTAACGTCGTAACTTTAACTCTCGAAGGAACATATACCTCAGCAACATATCCATTTGAATTAGGTAAAAAACTTTATGTTGAAAACATTGGTATTGGATCTACAGGAAGTGGTTATAATTCATCTGACTACAATTACGAATCATTTACAATTACTGGTGTTAATACAAACCCAGGCGGAGGAAATGCAACTGTATCATACAATTTAGATAGATCCGTTACAAGCCCAGGCATCTTTAGTGGCCCTTCATCATCTGGACAAGCAATACCATTTGAGAATCTCGCCACATTTAACATCAGTGTGGAAACAAATCAATTTAGTGTTGGTGAAACTGTAAGCACAGGTGATAAAGAAGGAACTGTTGTTGCATGGAATGAGAATAATAAGTATCTTAAAGTTCTTTCAAATGATACTTTTAATGTTGGAGAGGCAATCAACGGTGCATCATCTAAGTCAATTGCATTAATTGAACAAACAACTAAGTTTAATTCTGTTTTTAATATTGACTCAAACTCTGAATTTAGAAGCGGTTTCCGTAAAGAGACTGGAAAGTTGAATACTGAGTTGCAAAAACTAGCGGATAATGACTACTATCAGACATTCTCATATTCATTACAAAGTCCAATTGATTATGATACTTGGAAAGATCCAGTTAATAGTCTTGGACATGTTATTGGATTTAGAAATTTTGCAGATGTAAGTATTGTTTCAACCGCATCAACTGATGATAAGAATCGAAATAATGCATCTGTCGGAGTATCGGATTCTCCAGTTGTGGTTGTTGCTGATCTAATTAGTGAAAATGAATCTCTTCATAATTCATATGACTTTGATTTAGTTACAGAAAATTCTAAAAATATTTCTGGGTTCTTTGCGTCTGATGAAATTAATTTTAGAAATAAAATTCTAACAGACTATATTGAATCAAGAACAAACAGAGCAATATCAATTGATAGTGTAAGTTCTCAGTTTAACGATCTACCTCGTGCTACTGCATTCTCCGATGTCTTTGATTTTAATATTAATGAAGTTGATGCAGCTAAGTTTTATGTATTACTTTTTGATACCAGATTTTCAGGTGAAAAAGAAATAATTCAGGTTAATCTTGTTCATGATGGTTCGATTGGTTACATGATGAAGTTTGGTCGTGTTGAAACAGCAATTGATCTTGGTGATTTTGATTTTGCAATTGACGGAGTAATTGGAAACTTAAGATTTGCTCCTGCTAAATCTAAATTTAATAACTATTCATTAAGAATTTTTGCACAAGAGGTATTTAAGGATACAAAACTAGCAGAAGGTGATATTGGAAGTTCAATATCTGTTGGAACTGGAGTTAGTGTCATATCTAGTTCTGCTGGTATTGGTTCTACAGATCCATCTCCTGTTCAAGTTGTAGGATTTGGTTCAACAGAATTTACAACCACAAAATTACTTGTATTAACAAATGAACTTGAAGGACGACAAAGAAGTCAAATAAACGAATTAGTTGTATTGAATGATAGTGAAGAAGTATATCTTATGGACTATGGACAGATGATAAATGAGAACATATCTGGAACTAACGTTCCAAGTATAGGACTCGGAACATTTGGTGCAGATGTAAGATCAGGTATCACAAGTGTTTACTTCACGCCTGCGGCTGGAATTGGTGTCACAATGAGAATTCATCAGACATCTATTGGTTCAACTGCAACTGGTATTGGAAGTACAAGTATATCACTAACAGAAATATTAACTACAACAACTGATATTGCATCAACAGGAACTCCACAACCAACAAGAATTAGTGGAATCAATTCTAATACTTACACTGCCTTTGATGCGTTAATTGAAATACACGATACAACGAATGACAAATATGCTGTCACTCAAGTAACTGCAATACATGACGGCACCACTCCTTACTTCACAGAGTTTGGATATATGGATAACTTCTCCACCAATCCTACTACTTTCACTGGTATTGGAACTGTTGGTGTTGGATATTCATCTACTTCTGATGGTGATATTGAACTTCGTTTAACTCCTCCAGCAAATACAGCAGTTACAACTAAAGTATTCCAGTATAACTTTACAGAAACTGGAACAGGTGGAGTTGGTTTTGTTACATTTACTGATTCAAGATTAAAGTCTGTAGAGGGTGCATATACTGGAACTGAAAATGATATTAAATTTTCATTCCCTCTAAAACATGATGGAGACCCAATATTCCACAAAACGTTCAATTCTGAGGATCCAGCTGTTGTTGATGTAACAAATAATACATTTATAGTTAATAATCATTTCTTCCAGACTGGTGAAGAATTAACATACACACCAACTGGCGCTGGTACAACAATGAGTATTGGTATTGCTCAAACTGGTGGTACTGTTGTTGGATTTGGAACCACCACTAAATTACCATCAACAGTCTATGCTGTTAAGATTGCAGAGAATAAATTTAAGGTTTGTGGAACTGCTACTGCTGCACTTCTACCAGTTCCAACTGTTCTTGATATCAATGCTGTTGGAGTTGGAACAACTCATTCATTTACTGCAAAAAATCTTAATTCAAAGGCTTTGATAGCTCTTGATAATAATATCCAAAGTCCAGTTATTCAGTCTCCTGTAAATGTCAAATTGTCATTTGATGCTCAATCAGAAACAGACTTTATTACATTAACTGGTATATCTTCATTCTTCTCAGGTGACATCATTAAAGTGAATGATGAATTTATGAAGATTGATACAGTTGGTATTGGATCTACTAATCAATTACTTGTAAGAAGGGGAAGACTTAATTCTGCAATTGCAAATCATAGTGCTGGTGATACTGTTACTAAGTTCTTAGGTAACTATCAATTTGTTGAAGATACAATCAACTTTACAGATGCACCTAAAGGTCAGAAAGGCCCTGCTGGTTTAACAACCACATCTACGTTTACTGGTCGAGTATTTACTCGAACTGGAATTCCTGGCGGAACTCAAGAAACTTATACAGACAACTATGTATTTGATACTGTGGAAGAACAGTTTACAGGAATTGCAACTAACTTTATTCTAAAGTCTCAAGGTCAAAATGTAACTGGATTTTCTACAAATACAGGTGTTATTTTATTGAACGAGATATTCCAAAATCCAAATGATGATTATAACATTGTTGAAACTGCTGGTATTACCTCTGTAAGTTTTACAGGTGTTGGAGTAACAAATAATTATGATGTAAACGTATCATCAGTCCCTAGAGGTGGTATTATTGTTTCACTTGGCGAGACTGCAAACTTTGGTTATCAACCCTTAGTTTCTGCTGGTGGAACTGCAATCGTATCTGCTGCTGGAACTATTGAGTCTGTATCAATTGGAAATAGTGGTTCTGGTTATCGAGTTGGAATGCAAACTAATATTCTTGTCAAAGCTCTTGGAAGTTCTGGTATTGTTACCATTGGTAAGGCAAATGTATCTGCTGGTTTAGTTACATCAGTAACTATCACAAGTGGTGGATCTGGATTTAGTTCTGCAACTCCTCCAACTCTTGAATTTGAATCACCAATTAATTATGAAAATATGAGATTGATTGGTAGTTCAACTGGTATTGGTGCATCTGTATCTCTTCGTGTTGGTGCTGCAACAAGTATAATTAGTTTCCAGATTACAAACTTTGGATATAACTATAAAATTGATGATGTTCTTACATTGGAAACAGGTGGTCAAGCTGGTATTCTAACTGATGCATCTGCTGGATCTTCATTCAAAACTTTCCAATTAACTGTTCTTGATACATTTAATGATAGTTTTGCTGGATTTACATTTGGTCAATTAGAAAAATTAAATAGTTTTGAAAATCTATTTGATGGTGATAGAAGATCATTCCCAATAACTAAGACAATTGGTGCAACTGAAACACCAATAACTATAAGATCTGCGAAAGGATCTCCAATTAAAGTTGAAGATAACTGTTTAATATTCTTAAATGATATTCTTCAAGTTCCATTTGAAAGTTATGTCTTTAATGGTGGATCTCAAATTACATTCTCTGAAGCACCAAAGTCAGATGATAAGTTAAGAATTTACTATTATCGTGCATCTGACGATGATGTAGTTGAAGTTGATATATTAGAAACAGTTAAAACTGGTGATAGGTTAACAATCAATAAGTATCCTGATGTTGGTTTAGACGATGCATTCCAACAAGAACCAAGAACAGTTACAGGTATCACAACATCTGATACAGTAACCACAAACACCTATGTTGATGCTGGAATCACAACTGTTAGAACACTTCAAAGACCAGTTACTTGGAAGAAACAGATTCAAGATGTATTTGTAAATAATATTGGAATTGGTAAAGATAGAATTGAATTGGAGCCTGGCATTAGACCAACTGCATATTTAATTAAAAATGTGTCTGCTGCTTCAACGGATGTGTTTGTAGATACAGCAGTTCCGTTGTTTAATGAAGTTGATGATATTGATGAAGTTAAACAGAAAGTTTTAATTCTTGATCGCACATCTAAAACTGGAGTCGCTGCAACAGCAGTTGTTTCTGCTGGTGGTTCAATAACCAGTGTTGTGATATCTGATGGTGGATCAGGATTTACTGTTGCACCAAAAGTTTCAATTGGTGTGACTGCTGGAATTGGAACAATTCACGCTGGAATTGGAACAACATCTGGAAATGCCACTGCGAATGCAACTGTGTCTGCTGCTGGAACGATATCCGCAGTCACAGTTTCATATGCTGGATTTGGATATACACATACAAATCCACCATTAGTCATGATTGAACCAGAAAATGTGACTCAAGATACTTTAACCAGTATTAAATATGAAGGTGATTTTGGACACATAGTTGGAATCGGAACATCAACTGTTGCTGGAATCGGAACAGCGATGCAGTTTGATTTGTTTATTCCAAAAGATTCTGTTCTCCGTGACACGTCAGTAGTTGCAACTGCAAAAACTGTAAGTGGTATTGCATCTGGATATTACTTTACTGTGTTTGATAGTAACGTGGGAAGTGGTTTAACATCATATGACAATCCAACTGGAATTACAACAGTTGGAATTGGAACTTCCTTCCTAGATAATATATACAAGGTACATAGTGCTAAAACTATACAAGGGCCTGCTCTTGGTATTGGTGCAACTGCTTTGAGAAGAGTGACTGTAAGTGTCAGTTCAACTGAGGGTATCGGTATTGGAAGTGGTTCATTCGGAAAATTCTCATGGGGTCGTTTGCACGACTTTGTGAAGAAAGATACCAGTGTGTTTACTGCAATCACTGATGATGGTATTACAGGAATCAAAACTGGCCCTGTGATCATTAGAACTAGGGATTTAAAAGAGTCCTTTAGTTAATATAAATAAAAACAAAAAGTCATCGATAAAATGTCAGCAATTATAACTGATCAACTGCGAATATTAAACTCTGAGAATTTTGTAGCGGGGATAGCTTCAACTACGAATAGTTATTATGCGTGGATTGGTCTTCCTAACCCAGCAGATTTTCAATCAGATTGGAGTGAAAATCCACCATCACCTAAAGATTCTTTTAGTGAGGAGAATGATTATTGGGATACAATGATCGCCTTGAAGAAGTTAAATTCAGATGATATTGCAAGAGTAGTTAGAAAAATAACTTGGACATCAGGTACAACATACGAAATGTATCGAGATGATTACTCTCGATCTAATTTGTCTCCACAAACTAGTTCAACTAATTTGTATGACACAAATTACTATGTAATGAATCAAAACTTCCGTGTTTATGTTTGTCTACAGAATGGAACAAACCCAGAGAACACATCTGGAAGACCATCTCTTGACGAACCACTATTCACAGATTTAGAACCAAGATCTGCTGGTGCTTCTGGAGACGGATATATTTGGAAATATCTATTTACGATTGATCCAAATAGTATCATTAAATTTGACTCTACAAGTTTCATACCTTTGCCACAGAACTGGTCATCCAATAATGATGTAGCTGCGGTTAGAAACAACGCTTCAACTAGTGGACAACTTAAGATTGTTACAATCACAAATCGTGGTGTTGGTTACGGAACTGCTGCAACTTACAACAATGTTCCCATCAAAGGTGATGGAAGTGGTGGTAAATGCTCTGTTGTTGTAAACGCTGCTGGTAAAATTGATTCAGTTGAAATTACTAATGGTGGTTCTAATTATACATTTGGATCTGTTGGTTTAGGAGATGTTGGATTAACAAATCCATCTGGTTCTACAGATGCAGCATTTAATGTTATTGTCCCTCCTCAAGATGGCCATGGTGCTGATGTATATCGTGAATTAGGTGCAAACCGTGTTTTAATATATTCTCGTTTGGAAAACGATACATCAAATCCAGATTTTATTACAGGAAATCAATTCTCTCGTGTTGGATTATGTCGTGATCCTCTTGCTTTTGGATCTGATAACAAACTTACACTCCAAAAAGCGAGTGCTGTTTATGCACTTAAACTCACTGGTGCTGGATCAACAACCACAACATTTACCGCTGACTCTGAGGTAACTCAAGAGATTGGTATTGGATCAACAGCCGTGGGTAGAGTTATCAACTATGATGCTACCACAGGAGTTCTTAAATATTGGCAAGATCGAAGACTTGCGATATCTACAGACGGAACCGCTCCCTCATATGGATATGAACTATTCAGATTCAACGCTGACCCTGCAACTGGTGCTGGAACAACCATATTTGGCGGAACAAGTAATCTAAATATAGATACCAACTTCGGAACTTCTCTATCGCCTGGTCTCTCTACCTCAATAAATAGTAGGACTTATAACTTAGGGATGAGTTTTGTAAAAGGTGTTGCTAACCCAGAGGTGAAAAAATATAGCGGTGATATCATTTACGTTGATAATAGAGCTGCTGTTACTCGCAGTTCACAGCAAAAAGAAGACATCAAGATCGTACTGGAATTTTAAAAAATCATGCCACAGGAAACCAATCTAAACGTATCGCCATATTTTGACGATTTTGATAAGGATAAGAATTTTTATAGAGTTCTTTTCAAGCCAGGAGCTCCAGTTCAAGCAAGAGAACTAAGCACGTTACAATCGATTCTACAGAATCAGGTTGAACAATTTGGTACTCACTTTTTTAAAGAGGGTTCAAAGGTAATTCCAGGCAACTTAACTTATGATAATAACTTTACATGTATTCAAGTTGAAGAAAGATTTTTAGGTATTCCAGTATCATTATATACAGACCAATTAGTAGGATTAAGAATCACTGGTGCAAGATCAGGTGTAACTGCAACAATACAAAAAATATTATCTAAAGAAGATTCTGACAGAGGTAATTTAACTTTTTATATTAGATATGAAAACTCTGGTGATGATTTTACCACTGAAACATTTAGTGATGGAGAGAGTTTAACAGCAAATAAAGATATTGTTTATGGTGCAAGTGTTATTGCTGCAAATGAACCTTTTGCAAATACTTTATCATTTGGTGCAAATGCAGTTGGATCTGCAATGTCAATTGGAGAAGGTGTATATTTTGTTCGTGGAACTTTTGCTCAAGTTCAAAGTCAGACTTTAATATTAGATCAATACAGCGACGAACCATCATATCGTATTGGATTTGATGTTCAAGAAAATTTTATCAGTGCTGATGAGGATCCATCATTAAATGATAATGCATCAGGATTTACAAACTTTGCTGCTCCTGGCGCTGATCGTCTTCAAGTTAATATTAGTTTAGAAAAGAAATCTCTTGTTGATTTAAATGATCAAAATTTTATCGAAATTGCTCGTGTTGAAAATGGTGAATTACAAGAATTTAAATATGAAACACAATATAATTTAATTAATGATACTTTAGCTAAAAGAACTTATGATGAATCTGGAGATTATTATGTCAAACCTTTTGAAGTATTTGCAAAAGAGTCTTTAAATGATTCAATTGGAAATAAAGGAATATACACATCGGAACAAGTAACAAATCAAGGTTTTATTCCATCAGAAGATTTATTGGCAATTCAAGTATCGCCTGGAAAAGCATATATTAAGGGATACAAGATTGAAAAAATATCTACCACTTTCATAGATGTTTTAAAACCAAGGGATACAAAGCTAATTGAAGAAGAGGCTGTAACCTACGAAACTGGTAATCCTATATTTGTAAATAACATCTCTGGTTCTCCAAGTTTAGGTATTGGAACAACTGCAACGGTTTCTTTACTTGATAAAAGAAAAGGTGGTAGTGGTTCTGAAATTGGACTTGCAAGACTTTATGATTTTAAAGCACAATCTGCAAGTTTTGTAAATGAAACAACAAAATTTGAAACTCGTTTATTTGATGTAAAAACATTTACTAATGTCAAAGTTGGAACTGCGATTACCTCAATATCCAGTGGAGATCATATACAGGGTGGTAGAAGTGGTGCGACAGGATTTGTTAGATCTTCTGGCACAAATGTAAGCGATCTTAGTTTAACAGACGTAAACGGTGAATTTGTAAAAGATGAGTCCATATTATTAAATGGAGTTCAAGACGGAAGAGTTATCACTAAAGTTGATAATTTTACATTTAACGATGTCAAATCTCTTCAAAGTGCAGTTGGTGTTTCTACATTTTCAGCTGATATAGTTCTTGATAATATTGTTAGACTAGGCACTCTTTCTGCTGGTAATTTTAGATTAAGTAATACATCTGGAAATGCTGGTATTATTACAGCATCTGCACAAAACTTTGCTGGTATTATTACTTCAAATAATATTGTAAGTTATACAGTTCCTGGCGAAACAGTTCCTAGATTTAATCGTATTACAGGAGTATCCACTAACGGAACTTCTATAAATGTTGTGGGTGTTACATCAGTGACTGGTATTTGCAATGGTGGAGTCTCTGATGGTTTAATTCCAGGCTCTCTTGATGTAAATGATCTTGTTATTCGATCACCTTTGTTTGAGATAGGTGATAATTCTCTTACTACACCTCTTAGCCGTCGAAATATTGCAAGTCTTGATGTAACTAATACAACTATTCAATTAAGAAAACAATATTCAGATATTACTGTTGCAAATAGTCAGTTTACATCTCCTGATGCTGGTGCAAATTTATTCTTTCAACCATTTGATGAAGAAAGATATTTTATATCTTATAATGATGGATCGATTGAACCACTTAAAGAAAGTCAAGTTGAGATCGCTGCTGATAGTAAAACAGTCACATTCGTGGGATTAAGTAGTGTTGCAGGGAAAGCTAATTTATTTGCAACTGTTTTAAAATCAAAAGTTAAAACTAAACAGAAAAAATTAAATGAATCAAATACAATAGTGATTAACCGTTCAAATTCCTCTGCCTCTGGAATCGGAACTAACACATTAAATGATGGTTTAACTCAAAGTGACGTATTTGGAACTAGAGTTCAAGATAGAAAAATATCTCTAAATGTTTCTGATGTTGTTGAATTACTTGCAGTTATAGAGTCTAATGATAATGGAGATCCTGATTTACCAACTGTCTCACTAACAGCATATGATGGCCCTAGCGGAAATAATTCAGACTTAATTATTGGTGAAAAAATTACTGGATTAGCAAGTAACGCTGTTGGATTAGTTGTTGAAAAACCAAATGTAACCACATTAGGAATTGTTTTATTAAATCAAAATAGTTTCAATATTGGTGAGAAAATTAAAACAGATAAATCAGGTATCACTGCCCTTGTAAATGCAACTGCCAATGGTGATCGAAATATAACAGATCAGTATCTTTTAAATTCAAACATAAAACCAACATACTACGATTTCTCATTCATTCAAAGAAAGAAAAATTTTGAGGCACCAACAAATAGATTAAAGATTATATTTAAAAATTTCTTTGTAACATCAGATGATGTTGGTGATTTTTTCACTGCATCAAGTTATCCATCTGGTTCTGAAAAATTAATACCTTTTGAACAAACATCTGAATCTTTATTAAGTGATTTAATTGATATCAGACCTAGAGTTGCTGCGTATAATAATTCATCGTCAATTTCACCATTTGCATTCCAATCAAGAACCTTTGCATCACAAGAAAATAACGTTCCAGATCCTTTAGTCCCTGATGAAAATTTAATTGTTAGTTTTGATTACTATCAACCTAGAAGAGATAGATTGTTTATCAATAAAATGGGTGAATTTGAATATATAGAAGGTGTTCCATCCGATGATCCAAAAGAACCAGAATCACCTTCTGAGGCAGTAGAGATTGCGTCTATTGATTTGCCTGCGTTTGTAAGAAATGTTAGTGAAATTAAAATTAATAGAACGAAACATAAACGTTTCACAATGGCTGACATTGGAAGACTTGAAAAGAGACTCGAACAGGTTGAATATTATACCTCACTCTCTCTTCTTGAACAAGATACTGCTAATTTACAAATTACAGATGCAGATGGATTAAATCGTTTTAAATCAGGATTCTTTGTAGATAATTTTAAAAAACATGCATCACATCAAATAGGACATCCAGATTTTTCTGCAAGTATTGACCAAAAAGAAGGACATCTAAGGCCAGGTCATTACACAACTTGTTTAGATTTGGTGGTTGGTTCTAGATCATTTATTGGTATTGGAACAACTGCAAATCCAACTTTAGATATTAATTTCTTGACTGATATTGATGGTGATAATATTAGAAAAACTGGTAGACTTGTAACATTAGATTATACAGAGCAAGAATTTATTAAACAATCCTTTGCTTCGAGACTTGAAAATCTTAATCCATATTTGATTATTTACTATTCTGGAAGTATAAAATTAAATCCAGATTCTGATACTTGGACAGATACAAAGTTTGTAGATGCTAATGTTATTATGAAAACAGAAGAATATGATTTAGCTGTTCGAGAATTAGGAATTGACACTCAAACTGGTCTTGGTGAACAACAGTGGGGTTCATGGCAGACAGATTGGTCTGGCGAACAAGTCTTAGATTCATTCACAAGAACTTCTGTGCAGAATTTTGCAACGGTGAATATTCAGGCTTTCAATCGAAGATTTCGCCGTGGTAGAAATATCGTCAACGTTAATGGAGCCAATGATGGTCGTAATATGTTTGTTAGAAATATTCGTGCCAGAACAACTACTACATTCAATGACGTACTTCAAACCACTCGTCAATCAAGAGATGGTATTCAGATGAAGGTTACTCCAGTGGAGACTTCTGAGGTTATAGGAGAAAAACTTGTAAGTCGTGATATCGTTCCTTTCATGAGAAGGAGAAATATTGAAATTGTAACCTCTCGCATGAAACCAAAGACTCAATTCTACGTTTACTTTGACGATATTGATGTTACAAAATTCACCACACCAAAATTAATTGAGATTAACATGACCAGTGGTGTATTTCAAACTGGGGAAACTGTAAAAGGCACAGGTGGTGAAGGTGCAACAAATACAATGACATTTAGATTAGCTGCACCAAACCATAAAGAAGGCCCATATAATGCACCAACAAAAGTTATAACAGCAAATCCATATAACATTGCTGCAGGCATATCAACAGTATATTCCACGTCTTCAACACTTTTAAATGTGGATACATTTAGTCTTCAAACTCAAGTTCAAGGTGAGTTCTTTGGACATGTTGAAAGTAAAATGAAGTTAGTTGGTCAAACAAGTGGTGCAGAAGCTACAATAACAGATGTTAGATTAATATCAGATACTATTGGTCAATTAACATGTTGTTTTGATGTGCCAAATCCAAATATAGATGCAAATCCAAGATTTGAAACTGGTACAAAAACACTTCGTTTAACCACAAGTCCTACAAACTCAAAACTTACTGGAACAGTTACAGGATCTGCTGAGGCAAACTTCACTGCTTCAGGTTTATTAGATACTAAACAACAAACTATTCAAACAACTAGAGTTCCACAGATTGAAAGAATTGAATTACAAGACCAGAGAGTTATCAACAATAGAGTAACAAGAGAAGTTGGTACTGAGACATCAGTTACAGGAGATTCCTTTAGACAAAGAGTAAGAAGAGGTGGATGGGGAAGAGTAAGAAGAGCACGAATGGCAAGAGCAAGAGCGAGGGCCCGTAGAAACAGAGATCCAATAGCACAATCATTCCAAATAACTGATAATCATCCTAATGGTGTTTATATCACATCAATTGATGTTTTCTTTCAATCAAAAGATGATGAATTACCTGTCACTTTACAAATTAGACCTGTTGAAACTGGACTACCATCATCTATGATATTACCATTTGGTGAGATAGTTCTAGATCCAAGTGAAGTTAATATTTCACAGGATGCATCAGTGCCAACTAAGTTTACGTTTGAGTCTCCTTTATATTTAACAGGTGATAATGAACGTTTTGCAATTGTTTTAATTTCTGATTCACTAAATTATAACGCTTGGATATCAAGAATGGGAGAGGTAGACATATCTACTGCTGGATTACCTGATGAACAACAAGTTATAATTAGTCAACAACCATACTTAGGTTCTTTTTTCAAGTCACAGAACGGTGCTACATGGGATCCAAGTCAGTTTGAAGATTTAAAATTTACCATTTTTAGAGCAGTATTTAACACAGAAACAACAGGTGTAGGTAGATTCTTTAGTCCACAGTTACAAGAAGGTAATGATCAAATCATAACCTTACCAAAAAATTCAATTACTGCTCTTTCTAAAAAGGCTGTGGTTGGATTAGGAACTACAATTCCTGACACAGCTGGACTTGTGCCTGGCGTTACAATTAGTCAGTTTGGTAATTTAAATGCTTCTGCAACTTTAATTAATGTTGCTGGTGTTGCAACTATGGGTGGGCCAAATGATTTAAATATCATTAATCCTGGCGTCGGTTATACACCTTCAAGTGGTTCCCTTATATACACTAGTGTTCCAATGGTTACTCAAACAGGTGAGGGAACTGGAGCAGTTGGAAACATTACAGTTAACAATGGAGTGATAAGTGCAGTTACTCTTACTGATGGTGGTAAAAACTTTGCAGTTGGCGACACTTTAGGAATTGGGACACTTGGTCTTGGAAATGGAAGTGGAGCTGTTGTTTCTGTTGGTTTAATTACTGAAAGAAATAGTATAGTTATTGATAATATTCAAGGTTCATTTAACACTGGTATCGGAACAGTTGGATTTAATAACGGTTCACAAGTTCTTGGATTGGATGGAACTACTGGTTTAGGTGTCACTGCTGGTGGTAACATTGGAAGTGGAGTAACAATTAGTTCCTTTGATGTTGATACAAATAATGATGGATTACACTTTAAAGTTGATCACAGAGCTCATGGATTACACGCTTTCAACAACCTAGTTAAAATATCTGGTGTTGATTCTGATGTTTCTAGCACAAAATTAACTGCTGATTATGACAACAACTCTCTGTCAGATATACCTGTGGTTGCATCATCTAATTTTGCAACATTTGAAGGTGTTGGTGTTGGAACAACAAATTATGGATATGCGATTTTAGGAAACGAAATTATTTCTTACACTGGTGTTTCAGATAGTTCAATTACTGGTATCACCACTAGAGGTATTGATGATACAGTTAAATCTAGTCATTCATCTGGAGATGTAATTAAAAAGTATGAATTTTCTGGAGTTTCTCTCCGAAGAATCAACAAGACTCATGATATGAACAGTCCAGCTGCAACTGTGACAAAACCAAAAGATTTGGATTTCTATCATATCAAGGTTGATATGAATAGTGATGGAACAGACAGAAGTGGCGGAACCTTACCAGATCGTTTCTTCTCGTCAACAAAACGTTCTGGTGGTTCAAACGTAACTGCAACACAAAACGTACAGTTTGAAACTCTTACACCTAATGTTGAAACCTTACTACCAAATGCAACTTCTGTTGGTGGTAGAGTGAGGACAATCTCAGCAACAAGTATTGATGGTTCTGAACAGTCATTTGTTGATCAAGGATTTGTGGATATTTCACTTAGCGATATGAATCATTTTGAAACACCTCAAATGATTGCGTCTAAGGTAAATGAAGATAAACAACTATCAGATTTGCCTGGCAATAAGTCAATGACATTAGAGTTTATATTGAATAGTACAGACAATAACGTTTCACCAGCTATTGATTTAGATCGAGTTAGTGCAATACTAACTACAAACAGAATTAACAGTCCTGTTTCTAATTTTGCATCAGACTCAAGGGTCAATCAAACAGGTCAGGATCCTTGTGCATCAACTTATGTTTCTAATTTAATTCTATTAGAAAATCCAGCAACAAGTCTTAAAGTTCAATTTGCTGGATATCGAAGAGATAGTTCTGATATTAGAGTGATGTACAAAATTCTTTCTGAAGGAGAATCTGAAAATAGTATGGAAAAAGATTTTGATTTATTCCCAGGCTTTGATAACATAGATCAAAATGGTAATATTATTAATAAAACTAATAATAACGGAAGACCTGATGATAATGTTCCTGCCTCTATCGGTGAATCGTTTAAAGATTATGAATTCTCAATTGAAGAGTTACCACCATTTACAAGATTCCAAATCAAAATTGATATGGTTGGAACTAATCAGGCACAACCACCATATATTAAAGATCTTAGAGCCATCGCACTTGCATAATGACAGAACACATTCCAGTTGAGGGTAAAATCGGACTCTATCGAGATTCCGATTCTACAGCGATTATTAATCGTGATAAAAAGGCATATCTAGATTATATGAAACGCAAAAAAATTGCAGAGGAAAAAAATAGTGAATTGGGTAAAATGAAAGAAGATCTTAATAATGTAAAGGGGGAGTTAGGAGAAATTAAAGGTCTTTTATCTACTCTTGTTCAAAAACTAAATAATTAGAAAAATGGCACAACAACAGGTAATCACTTTTGATCCAGATGTCGCTGTTCCATATGGTGTAAATCTTACCATA
>VTLG01013232.1_pt1 | contig 20433 bp, 32 predicted proteins | sample 4694571 | NCBI WGS metagenome assembly VTLG01 (sample SAMN12604809, study PRJNA352737) | marine metagenome | biome: ENVO:00000447; feature: ENVO:00000209|ENVO:00000569|ENVO:01000036; material: ENVO:00002151; isolation source: viral sequences binned using virsorter ... | reverse complement strand
ACGCCGATCGAGACCGAGTTAGCGCTGGAAGAAATGGAGGATTTGGCCCCTACTCTACCGGCGCCGGAAACGCCAACATATGACCCGGCACTTTTCTATCGCCCCACGCTTCTTGATCAACCATCCGGCCTGCCAAACTTTGCCGCGCTCAATGATGCGTTCACGCGCTCATACGCGCTGCGCCCCGGCATATACACCGACCAGCCCAATCTCCTGGGGTACACCCCCTACGCATGAACGAAGGCAAGCTGCGCGAGGAAATGGACCGCGGAAACAAATCCGCGGTGCTGCTTAAAAACGAACTGTTAGTCGAGGCGTTTGAAACGCTCGAGCAGCAGTACACCGAATCATGGAAGTCGAGCGCTCCGCATGACGCGGAAGCGCGTGAACGGACTTATATGTTGACCACGGCGCTTCAAGCGCTGCGTCAGCATTTGATCTCTGTCGTTGAGACAGGGCGGTTGGCCGAGCGCCAACTGAACGATCTCAACAAGCAATAGGTGACAATATGGCCGGAATGCTCGAGGGCACTGGCGCACTGTCAACGGCGGATGCCGTTGATGCACTCCTGGGACAAGCGGTAGCCCCTGCACAGGCAAGCGAAACACCTCCCGAGGAGCCCGAAGCTGAGACCGAAGAAGTCGAAGCATCATCCGAAGAAGAAGTTGACGACGAGGCCGGCGAAGAAGCCCAAGCCGAAGCGGAAACCGACGACGAGGATGAGGTAGAGGAAGTCGAAGAGGAAGAAGAACCCCTCTACACAGTGAAGGTTGATGGCGACGAAGCCGAGGTCACACTCGATGATCTCGTTAAGGGCTATCAACTGGAATCGACCGCGCAGAGACGCCTAGCCGATGCGGCACAACAGCGTAAGCAGATTGATGTCGATAGGACGGCGCTAGCGCAAGAGCGCGAAAGATACGCTCAAGGCTTGCAACAAATTGCTGCCACCCTCGAGGCGCAGCAGCCTAATGAGGCCGACTTGGCGAAGCTAAAGGAAGAAGACCCTTTTGCTTACCAAGAACAGAAAGTTGCCCAGTTGGAACGAGCCGAAGCTATGCGCCGCGTGGCCGCGGAGCAGCAGGCTCTACACCAACAGAAAGTCGCCGAGGAGGGCGCGCGCCTTATGGAGCGCATCCCCGAGTGGCGTGATCCAGACGTAAGAGCGAAGGAACAATCAGCCATTGTGACCTACGCCAAGCGAGTCGGATTCAGCGACCAAGAGCTAGCCCAAGCTAGCGACAGCCGAGCGATTGAAGTTTTGCGAAAAGCGCATCTGTACGACGAACTCGTAAAAAATCAGGTGCCTCGAGCAAAGAAGAAAGTCGCGAAGGCGAAGAAGATGGTCAAAGGAGGGCAACCGAAAACTCAGAAGCAAGTCGCTTCGGATAATCAGCGAAAGGCTTTCGAGCGTTTCGCAAAACGCGGCACCACTGAGGCCGCCGTTGAATATCTCTTGAATAAATAGGAGGAGCTTTTGGCTACCTTTAAGACCAGCGATCAGGTTGGAGAGCGCGAGTCGCTTTCAGACGTGATAAGTCGGATAGACCCCGATGAAACTCCCATTTTCTCAAACGCGAAAAAGGAGCAGACCAAGGCGGTAACACATGAGTGGCTAGTCCAAGACCTCGCGGCTGCCGCCAACGACAACTATGTCGCCGAGGGCGCGGATTACAGTTATGTCAACCCCACCGCTGTCACACGACTTGGTAATGTTCACCAGATCTCGGTGCAAGCAGCCTCTGTCAGTGGCACTCTCGATGCCGTTGATAAAGCTGGTCGCGATCGCGAGACGGCTTATGTGAAGATTATCAAAGGCGTGGAGCAGCGCCGCGATATCGAGAAGGCATTGTGTAAGGTCGAAGCCAAGTCGGCTTCAGATCCTCGCAAGGCCGGTAAGCTCGCGAGCTACATGACCAACCAGTCCGTCGTCAGCCCATCGACCACGGCCACTGGCGATGGCTCGAACGTGTCCGACCTCGCCGGAACCAACGCGGCGTTGTCGCTAGCCAAGATCGACACAGCCATGAAGGCGGCGTACATCGATGGCGGTCAGCCCGACATGATGGTTGTTTCCCCAACCAACAAGGTCGTGTTTTCTGACCTCAACTCGGGCAGTGCAGTAACTAACCAACTGCACATGACCAGCCCAAAAGACGCGACGATCATCGGCAGCGTGTCGATGTATCTCACCGATTTTGGGATGCTCAATGTAACGATCGATCGCTTCAACGAGGACGATCGCATCTTCCTGTTGGATTCCGATTACTACTCAATCGGGCATCTTCCTGGCCGCATGTTCTCGGTTAGCGATGTAGCGCCTACCGGCGATGCGACTAAGTTTTCCATCGTGTCTGAGTGGACGCTGATTATGAAAGCTCCCAAGGCTCACGCTTGGGTAGCTGATTTGAACGGCGCTTAGTATCAGTACATTTCGATGAGAACGGGGGCGGTCAATTGGCCGCCCCCACTCTTTGGGAAGCTAATATGAAAAAACTGCTCAACAGCGACCCGCTTCTAAAGAAGCACACATATTTGACCGACGACGCCGACGGCATGGGCATCGTTAGCGAGCAATATGTGACGCCCACGCTCGATGCTGCAAAGCGCGAAGCGAATGAGTGGAAGCCGGGTCAGCTAATCGGTGACACCCAAAAACACAACCAGAAGATCGCGGAGATCCCCACGGCAATCTACTTCGACCTGTTGGCGAAATACGGGTTGCCTAAACACAACAAAGAAAAGTGGCTGCGTTGGCTGCAAGACCCGGACAATAAACACTTCCGCACCACCGGGGGCAGGCTCGTTTAATGGCCCTTGGCACTTACAGCGACCTCAAAACGGCGGTGGCGAACCACCTCGCGCGCGACGATCTAACGTCAGTAATTGACGATTTTATCGATCTCGCCGAGGCCCGTTTGTCGCGCGAATTGATCTCCCGGTCGCAGCACAAACGCGCCACCGCCACTACGACGACAGGTGACGAGTACACCGTTCTGCCCACCGACCTTCGATCGATTCGGCTGGTGCGCCTCAACACCGACCCTCGCGTTGTGCTCGACTTTATGACGCCTAGCGCTTTTTACCGCGCTCACCCAAGCGCCGGCTTAGGCAAGCCAAAATCATACGCCATTATGGGCGATGAGATTGCGCTCCGCCCTGTTCCCGACGACGCCTACGAGGTTGAGATCGTCTATGGCGAGGGTGTGTCCTCGCTGTCTGCGAGCAACACCAGCAACACGATCTTAACGCGCTACCCCGACGCCTATCTCTACGCAACTCTCGCTGCGGCAGCGCGCTACCTGATGGATGAGCAGCGCGCCAATTACTACGACGGTCTCACGACGGTTGCGATCGATGAGATCAATCGCAGCGAGGACCGCGCTCGATTCAATTCGGGCAGCCTCGAGATGAAAGCAGCTACCTAAAGATAAGGACCGACTATGGCAGCGATGAGCAACTATTTGGAACTCAAGTTCCTCGACCACTTTACCGGCCGTGCTTCGACCAGTGCGCCGTCCAACGTGTACGTCTCATTGTGGACGAGCGACCCGACCGACGCAGGCTCCGGCAACGAAGTCTCGGGCACCGGCTATGCGCGCCAGGCGATTACCTGGGACGCAGCGTCAGGAGGCACGATCGACAACGCAGCCGTAACAGACTTCCCTGCCGCTGGAGCTTCATGGGGCACCGTTACGCACTTTGGAATCCACGATGCAGCGACGAGCGGCAACTTGCTTTTCCACGGCGCTTTGAGCGCATCGAAGGCAATCGCCACCAACGACATCTTTAGGATTGCCGCTGGCGGCATCACGATTACCGCGGCGTAGCCCGTGGCCGACATAGTCACGCCAACGCTCGAGCAGCTAGACATATGGTCGAGCTCGATCGATGCGCTTGCCTATTCGCTCGACAACTCGATCTGGAACACAGCCGCCGTCCGCGAGGGCGCTGCAACTCTCGCAACAGCGGCAACTACAAGCGCTACTGGGCAAAAAATATTTGGTGGCGCTGGAACACTAGCCACCGCGGCAACGACGAGCGCGGCCGGAATCGCTATTGCGAACGGCGCGAGCAGCGTCTCAGCCGCGGCAACAGTCGCAGCCGCTGGCGTCAAGATCCAAGTCGGCACCGCATCAATTTCTACTGCTGCGACGACGAGTGCAGCAGGCGGGTTGGCTATCTGGGCCGGCGCGGCGTCCCTGAATACCGCTGCCACGGTATCCGCCGCTGGCATCCTTATCGGCATAAGCGGCGCCACCTTTGCAACGACAGCAACTGTAGTCGGCGCTGGGCAAGTGTTGGGTGACGATTGGACCGAGGTGCCTATTGGCATTGAGACTTGGACGACACAAGCCCCCGGCACTGAAACATGGAATAGAGTTGGATGAACCGATTTGGTGAATGGCTGCCCGACCAGCCGGCGTTGGAAAACCCCGGCGTCACGCTCGCCACCAACGTGGTCCCGGTCGCGGCTGGCTATAAAGCCATGAAAACGATGGCCGACTATAGCGGTGCGGCCGACGCTTACTTGCGCGGGATTTTTGCAGCCAAAGGCTCCAACGACACAAACAATCTTTTTGCTGGCGACGCAACCAAGCTCTACCTCCTGAGCGCCGGAGACTCGAGCCTTGCGAACAAGAGTAAGAGCGGGAACTACACGCTAGGCACCAAGGACGCTTGGCGCTTCGTGCAGTTTGGCGATCGCGTGATCGCTGCCCACGGCACCGACGACATCCTGCAAAGCTACGTCATTGGCACCTCGTCGTTGTTCGCGGATCTAAGCGGAACGCCAGCAGCGCGCTACATCGCAGTGGTCCGGGATTTTGTTGTGACGGGCTATGTGCGGTACTCGAGCACGACGCACCCCTGGCGCGTCTACTGGAGCGCGATTGACGACGCGACCGGCTGGACAATCGGCACCAACCAAAGCGACATCCAAGACATCGCCGACATAGGCAACATCACGGGCATCGTAGGCGGCGAATACGGCGTCGTTCTTTTTGAGAACGGTATTGTCAGAATGACCTACGCCGGGTCGCCGTTGATCTTCCAATTCGACAAGGTTGAGACTTCCCGCGGATGCCCCTACCCCGGCAGCGTGGCTAATGTTGGGCCGTTTGTTTTCTACCTGAGCCAGGACGGGTTTTACCTATTTGACGGCAACTCCTCGCGCAGCATTGGCAGCGAGAAAATCGATCGCACATTTTTTGATGAGTTCGACAAGGCGAACGCGCATCGAATGACCGTGGGCGTTGATCCGCGTAACAAGTTGATTATCTGGAGCTACCCGACCACTAGCAGCACGCCTAACAAGATTCTGGTCTACAACTACTTGCTCGAGCGGTGGAGCTCGATTGAGCTTGAGCACGATTCAGTCGCCTCGTTTTTTTCGCCAAGCTACACGCTTGAGAATGTCGATAACGTGAACAGTTCGATCGATGCGCTGGAGACATCGCTTGATGATGCCTTGTGGGTTGGCGGCGAGTTTTTTCTCGGCGGGTCGAAAGACAAGAAAATTCAGACCTTCACCGGCGCGGCGTTAACCGCGACCGTGCAGACAGCCGAGTTTGAAAACACGCCCGGCCAGGCTTCGATGGTCACGCAGATTCAGCCGTATGTGACGCGCGACAATGACGCCACAACGCCAGCAATTAGCGCACAAGTCGCAAGCCGAGCCCGACCGCATGACCTGCAAAGTTTTGGCACGGCCTCGAACGTCAACGCTAACAACTTCATCCCGCTACGCAGTAGTGGCCGCTTTCACCAGATCAAGTTTTCCGCAAGCGACTTTGGCACCTTCCAGGGCTTCGACATGGCAATCCAGGCCGGCGGGATGCGATGACCGACTTCAACTTTCGGCGGCTACAGCCAGCGCCACAGCCGAGAGAAGTCGCCGAGGTCGTGAATGGTCTACTCGATGGAAACAGCAACAACCGCGGCACGGTTACGCTAGCAACGTCGGCAGCATCGACCGCTATCACCGACTATCGAGCAGGGCCGGACTCGATCGTCCTGCTAATGCCCACCACGGCAAATGCTTCCGCCGAAATAGGTGCGGGTACGATCTACGTTTCTGCGCGAGCGACCAACTCATTCACGTTGACGCACGCAAACAACTCGCAGGCGGATAGGACATTTGGCTACATCATCGTCGGGTGAGTTTGCGCGCCTGACACCGCACATCAAGGCTGCGCTCGCACACGCTGGCGACACTCACAGTCCCGAGGATGTGTGGAATGCGATCGAGCGTGGTCACGCTCAGTTCTGGCCGCTTAAAAACTCCGTCGTCGTGACGGAGATCGTGAGCTACCCGACCGGCCGCAGTGTTCGCTTCTGGCTTGCAGGTGGCGATCTCGAGGAATTGCTGATGGTCGAGCCGTTCATCGTGGATTGGGCGGCGGAGACGCATGGCTGCAATCGAGCAGAAATCATTGGTCGCGCCGGGTGGGTCAAAGCACTGCCCGAATATCGAGATGCGGCGCGCGTATTGGTTAAGGAGATTTAGATGAGTAAGGGCGGAACCAAGACGGTGCAGACGCAATCGTCTGTCCCGGCGTTCATCGAGCCGTTTTATGAGCGCGGTCTTTCCGAAGCGCAGCGGTTATACGAACAGCCCGGCCCCAGCTACTTCCCCGGCAGCACCGTGGTCAGCATGGCGCCGGAGACGCAATCGGCACTATCGATGGCTCGCGATCGAGCGATTGCCGGCTCGCCGCTCACAAGGCAGGCCCAGCAATATACGCAGGATGTCCTTGGAGGGCAGTTCCTGGGCGCCAACCCATTCTTTCAGCAAATGTTCGATCCGGCTGCTCGAGCGGTCACCGACACGGTGACTAGCCAGTTTGCGAGGAGCGGACGCTTGGGCAGCGGTGCCTACGCCGACGTGCTGTCGCGCAATCTCGGCGACCTTGCTGGGCGCCTGTCTTACGACAACTATCAACAAGAACGTGCGCGCCAAGATGCAGCAGCGCAGCTAGCGCCAGGGATGGCCGCGCTCGACTACCAAGACCTCGATCGATTGCAGCAGATTGGCGGTGCTCGCGAGCAGCAGGCGCAAGCGGAACTACAAGATCAGGTTAATCGCTTTCAGTTTGAGCAGACGCGGCCGCAGCAAAAACTTGCGGATTACCTTACGGCGGTGCGTGGCGGCACATTCGGCAGTACGCAGACAACTCCGGTATTTCGCAATCGCGGCGCTGGCTTCCTGGGTGGCGCACTCGGCGGGGCGCAGCTTGCAGGGCTAACCGGGATCAATCCGATCTTCGGCGCCCTTGGCGGTGGCTTGCTTGGAGGTTTCGGATGAGCAGAACTTTAGGGGCCACCATCCCGACTGCCGCTGGCCTTGTTGGCAGTCCATTTGGCGGCGGATCTCTTACCCCTCGCCCTGTTGAGCCGGTAGCTGCCCCAAGCGCTAATCCGCTTGCCGCCTTGCTTAGACAGCAGACGGCACCGCAACGGCCCGGCTTGCTTGGCAAGAGCTTTGAAGACCCGCGCACTCAAGCGGTGTTAGCAGCGGCGGGATCATTGCTTAACGCTGGCGGATATTCGCCCATGCCAACGACTTTTGGGCAGAACGTCGGGCAAGCGCTGCAAACCTATAGCCAGACTTTGCAGCAGCAAAAAGCTCTTGCGGCCGCGCAGAGGCAAAAGAATATCGAGAACCAGATCAACTTAATGAAGGCGCTTAAACCCGCAAAAGCACGCGAATCGCAGGTGCGGATTGATAATTTAGTAGCCAGGGGAATCCCTAGAGAAACGGCCGAGGCTATCGTTTATAAAGCCTTTAAAGTGTTTGCCGATCCTGTCAGTGGAGAGCCTACAGTTGTCGATCTAACAAAAATTGGCGATCCCAACAAGACCGCGGCACCACCAGAAAGCCCAGAGGCGCAGCCACAAGCCGCCACTTTATTCTCCGACGTAGAGGCGGCTCAAAATTCTTTCGATAATCCGGCTACGGGGCTTAAAGCCAAGTTTGACCAAATTGCAGAAAGCACCGTCGGCCAGGTGTTGCCTTGGGATTTTCAAGGGGAACGATCTCGAAGCATCCGCAACAAACTAAAATTATCTAGTCAACGGCTAAAGCGGCTTCTCGCCGTCAATAGCAGATTCCCGGTCTACGAACAAAAAGTAATCCAAGAAGAATTGGGTATAGAGCCTTCAATGTTCCAAACGCACACGCAGCTTTTGGGCCGCATGATGGAGGTAAAATCATTTCTTGAGCAGCGGTTGTCTGAAGCAATAAAAATCTCCAAGGATAAAACCCAAGGCGTCAACAGAAGGCGGGCCGCGCTGGAAATGATTCCCGAATTTGAGGGTTATTTGAAAATTCTAGGCTCTCCCGGTGACCGTGCTTCGGGCTCACCAACAGTCACAATAAAAATTAACCCGGACGGCACCTACACGGTCCAAAAATAATGATTGAAGTTGTATTACCTAATGGGCAAAAGGTCCGCGTAGACACGACGGACCCAGAGGTTGCCGCGGAATACGGGCGTAAGTTTTTTGAATCTGACGCCGCCGCCCCTCGAGATCGTGGCCCCCTTGCTTTTACCAATCAGGCAATTGCTAAGTTTCTGGGCGTGCCGTTGAATATGGTCAGCGGCAGTTTGCTTGGAACCGAAGACGTTGTAGACGCCATGCGCTCGATTGGCATTTCGGTCGCCGAGCCGGATGCTAAACCAGAAGGCGCTGGCGCTTATGTGGGCCGCGCGCTGGGAGAAGGCGCGTCGGCTTTGCTGCCACTTGGCGCCGTTAGCAAATCATTACAGGCCGCGACTCAAGCTCCGAAATTCGTCCGCAATATAGCGGGAGACGTAATAAAGACTTTTGGCCGGCGCCCCGTTGCGACAACGGCATTAGAGGCTACTGCTAGCACTGGCGCGGGGCTGGGGCGGTACATGGGGGAGCGCGATTTTCCTGATCAACCAGCATTACAATCCGTAAGCGAAATAGGGGGCGGATTGTTGGGAGCCTTTAGTCCCGGCGCTATTGCGTGGGGGCTTGGTCGCACACCTGGGGTTGGGCTTATTAAGAAAGGCGTTTTTCCGTTCACCACACAGGGTGGGAAACTACGGGCGTCTGATCGTGTTCGCAGTTTGGTAGCCGATCCCGAAGACGTAGCAAGGCGCCTACAAAAACCTTCTGAAAGCGACTTACCGGCCACGGTGCTAGCCGACGAGCCAAGGTTAATGGCACTCGCCAAAGAAGTGGGCGAGCAAGATCCAGTAATCGAGGCCGACCTTTTAAGGCAAGCTGGTGAGGCTAGAAAAGAGCTCACGCAGTCATTACGCGATATTCGAGGCGTTGGTGATATTGGCGATACTCGAGATTTTGTCGCGCAGCGAGTGGCGAACATAGCCGGTCGCATGGATAGCGCGATATCTCAAGCCAGGGCTACAGCGCAATCGAAAATAGACACCCTCGCGCCCACTCAAAAAGCGTCTGAATCCTCCATAATTATGAGGGATGAGCTTGAGAAGGCATTAAAGTCAGCGAGGGATAGCGAAAGTAAGACTTGGGCTAAAATACCGGATAATGAAACTGTCCCCGTAGACATAGCGCGAGCTCGCTACATCGAGCTTAGGGATAGTTTGCCCCGCGCACAAAACGAGGACATGCCAAAAAAGGCATATGATTTCTTGGACCCAGACGCATCCGAGCCATTTGGGGCGAGTGAGGCAATCAAAGAAGTTCGCGGACTCTATTCGGCTTTGCGAGAAGCATCGCGCCAAGCACGGGCTCAAGGCAACTTTAACGAAGCGCGTTTATCTAAAGAAATTGCTGATTCAATCCTTGATGACATTGGAGCTCGAGCCAACAATGCTACGGACGTAGGCCGCGCCTTTAATGAGGCTCGCGCATTCTCACTCGCGCTTAACAAGAAATATACGCAGGGCACAGTGGGCAAGTTACTCGGCTACGCCGAGGAAGGTGGGCCGAGCATAGCGCCCGAGGTAACACTCGCCAGAAGCATCGGGTCAACCCGCGAGGCGGGTTTGGTTGGCGCTCGAGATTTGTTACGAGCTATTGAAGGCGACCCGGATGTCGGCCGCGCAGCGATCGAGCAGTATATAAAGCAGAAGTTTTACGATGCTGCACTGGATTCGCGAACTGGCAAAGTAAACCCCACTAAAGCTGGGAACTTTATTCGCAATAATAGCGAACTTTTGGACGAGGCATTTCCGGCGCTCAAGCAGCAGCTTATGGACGCCAACGCCGCCCAGAGAATTGCCGACGATATAGAGATTCGCCTAGATGCCCGTAAAAAGAAAATACAGAGCCCGAGGGTGGCGTATGCGTCCGAATTTCTAAACACGTCGGTCAATCGAGAGATGGGCGCGATAATTAAGTCCAAAAATAGCATTGGTTTGGCGACGGACCTTCGCAAAAAAGCCGTTAAAGATAAAACAGGCCAAGCGCTAAGGGGTCTAAAGAGCGGGTTTGTTGACTACATACTCGATCGAGCTAGAACAAATGAGTTTGATGAAGCGCAAGACGCAATACTCTCTGGAACTAAAATTATGGGGGCGTTGAAAGAGAGGGAGGTTAATGGTGTTGCGAATGTTCTGCTCACAAGTCAAGAGCGAGCTCGCTTACGTCGCATAGCTGGGGAATTGGCGAAACTTGAAAAAGCCGCGGGCAGCTTGCCTAAAATCGACGGCATTATTAAGGACACTCCAAATTTGCTAATCAGCTTTGCCGCAAGGACAATAGCTGCCAGAAGGGGTGCCGCACTTGGTCAGGGAATCAGCGGCGCGTCATTGCTGACTGCTAACTTTGCCACTCGTTTGATGAACTCTGCTTTAGGGCGGATTACTAACGACAAGGCTGCTGCCTTGATATCGGACGCCGTACAGGACAAGGACTTGTTGTATGCGCTGCTAACGCGCCTAAGCAGCCCCGCAGCGCGCAAAGCCGTAAGTCAAAAACTCGGTGCGTGGGCTGCTGGGCCGGGATCGCGGGTTCTTGAGCAAGACGGCGACGACCAAACCCTACAATAACTAACCCCCCAACAAACCCGCCGCGTGGCGGGTTTTTTGATGCGAAGGACTAAGCATGGCGAAGAATACAATTTCGCAATACAGCAAAACCGCTGGCTCCAATACAGATATTCAATCGGTGAATATAGACGAGGGCTGCCCCCCCAGTTCACTCAATAATGCCATTCGCGAAATTATGGTTGACCTCGCTTCGCTGAACGATGGCACGCAGTCGCTAACGAAACTAGTTACCGACGAGTTGGTCGTTGACGGCGCGAACGTCGAAGGGGCGGCGACGTCCGCCAAAACAGCAGCTTATACAGTGGTTGCGGGCGATGATGCTTCAACGATTTTATGCTCTGCGGCCTCCGCAGATTATGCGGTGGCGCTTACGGCCGCTGCTACGCTGGGGGATGGATTTACTGTCACGATTAAAAAATCTGACGCCACGAAATTCATGATTACGATTAACCCAAACGGGTCAGAGACAATCGATGGATTGCCTGATCTGAAACTGAGGCAAGAACACGCCAGCGTTACATTGATCTGCGATGGATCGAATTGGCATGTGAAGAATCACTCGAACGTCGCAATCGACAACAATATCGCAGAAAACACCGGGTTCCAGGTCGATCAATATGCGCACGTAACGCGAACCGGGGTTGGCGACGCGACGGAGCTTCTCCAGGACCGCTGGCGGATGACCCCCGCTGGGTCGGCCAGCGCGAGATGGACGTACAGCATTGAAGATAACGGGGGGGCCAATGGCGACAGTAAATGGGCGAAACTGCTTTGCACTACTGCTGACGCGAGCCCAGGGGCAGCGGAGGGGCAAGGATTCGGCCAGTCCGTGCTAGGGAACAACTCGATCCAGTTGCTCGGGAGCGACAACAAGTTCGAGAACTGTGTGATCAGTATGGACATCATCCTGCATAAAGGGGGCAGTTCATCGATCAGCTTGCCTGCCAAAGTCCCCCTGTTTTTCGCGACTATCGACGGCACGCAGTATCAATATGCTGAAGACGTGAGCATCGCTGCCGTCGACACTTGGTATCGAGTTTCCATCGTGGTCCCAGAGCATGCGAGCGCAAATCTTGTGCCCGGTACACAACGCAGTTGCATTTTCGGGATCGGGCTCTACGGCGGAAGCAGCGTGCAGGAAACAAGCGGAGCTTGGGCGACCGGGTACGAGCCCTATGCGACGGGCACCTCGTCTAATCTCGCCGATGCCACAGACAATTATGTAGGGATCACTAACGTAGTTCTGCAACCGGGGCAGATTGCGAGCACCTATAAGCCGCGCCCGTACTCCGAGGAAGTTCAGATCTGCCAACATTACTATTACCGCCTGCACCGCAACCCCGACGACAACGCCTATTTCGGCGGCGGCTACAATAACGCCACGACAAAGCATTATTTCGTTGTCGAGTTTCCAACGCCGATGCGCGTTAAACCCACAGTGGCGATCAATTCTACGTCGGGATTCACGGTTACGCAGGCGGGGACCAGCGGTCACGCCAGCACCGATATAGCGCTGGGAACGTCGTCCACAAATCAAGCGTTCATGATCGTAACTACGGGAGCCTCATTAACCGCTGGCGACGGTGGACTGGTCCTCATGAATACCGGCAGCGACTACATCGCGTGGATATCGGAGATTTGACGTGAAATATTTTAAGCACATCACTACGAAAGACCTGCTGACTGGTGCCGACCTTTCGGAAAAACGGATCATGTATTACAGGCCCGAGTTTTCTGAAACGGGAGTCATTTGCATCCCGCACGAGCCCGGCAATGACCATTTCGACGAGATGGTCGCGGAGGTCGACGCCGGCACGAGCGAGATTGTTGAGGTCGATTCCACGAGCGAATGATGGAAACGATCCTCGCCGACTGGTGGCCGCAGATTTCGGCCCTCGCCATTTTGATTGCTGCCGCTGCGGCGTTTCGCGCCGAGGTTCGCGCACGCCTGGGCGTTGTCGAGGATAAAATTAAAACACTCTTTCAGCTCTGGAACTCGCGATGAAGCGCCTCACAATCGCCCTCGCCGCCGCCTTCATGGCGGCTTTTTTGTGCCTGCCTGCTGCTGACGCGCATGAAATCCCGTGCTCGCCCCGCGAGAAGATCGTCTCGCAGTTGCAAAACAAATACCGCGAAGCGGTCATCATGCGAGGCATCGTAAGCGGCTCGATGATGGAGCTGTGGTACTCCCCGAGCAAGCAAACTTGGACCGTCGTCGTTACTCGCCCAGATGGAACAGCTTGTCTACTCCTCGGCGGCGACAACGCGATGCTGATCAATCCGGCGCCGCTATCGGGCAGCGACGACGATGGCGTCTAGCGTCGAGCACAAAGATCTCAACACGCACGTCGAGTTGTGCGCGGAGCGCTACAAGTCCCTCGAGGCTCGGATCGGCAGACTTGAGCGCATTGTGCTGTGGGCCACCGCCGCTTCGCTGAGTGGCATGGCTGCTGTGATTCTAGCCCTCGTGACCCGGCTCTAATTTGCGGGGGCCGCCAGCGCATCTAACCATTGGCGCAGCAGCAGAGCACATTGCGGCTGCTGCGCTGCTTGAGGACAAATGGTGGGTGGCCGCAATGCGGGTAGTCGGCCCCTTTGACTTTGTTGCAATTCGCGGCCGAGGCAAGACGCTCGAGGTGCGGCTAATCGACGTAAAGGTCGTCGCTCCTAGCGCGCGAGCAAAGCAGCGATCTCAGACACAGCAGTTGCTGGGAGTTCAGCTTGTTTATGTCGATCTCGAGAGCGGCGGCGTTGCCACAACGGTAGGCCGCGCTCGCAGGGGCGAGAAGACAAAGATCCTCGACTAACTAAGGAAGGAAGCACCATGCTGCATTGGGGTATATCTCGAGCGAAGGAGCCGAGCACCTGGGCCGGTCTAGCAGGGCTAGCCGTTATATTCGGCCTGAGCGCCGATCAATGGCAGGTCATGAGCAACGCTCTCGCCGCGGTAGCTGCCGCTGTCTCGATGTTCGTTAAAGAACAAGCGCCGAGCGAGTGAACGTACTTGGCGTTATTAGTGGTGCGCTCAAGCTCGTCAATGTTGTCGCCAGGATGTTTAGTCGCCGCCAACTTATGCGTGCAGGCGCATCCGAGGCGGCGGCTGAGTCCCAAAAACGGACGCTTGAAACGGTCCAGTTGGCTAAGGGCGTTACTCATCTTGTTGGTCACGATTCTGATTACCGCAGGCGGCTGCAAGAGCGATTCCGTCGTACCCACTGAATATTGCCTAATCGCCGAGCCCATTAGTTTCTCCGACGCGGACACAGCGGAAACGCGAAGGCAGATCGATGAGCACAACGCTCGATGGGCGTGCGTGTGTGACGCGCAGTGCTAGATCGCGACCAGTTTCGCCATCAGATCGTCGTACCAGCATGTGAGCGTCTTGCGCTCTCCTCGCCCGAGGCGATCGACCTTCTTGTTGGGACCGCAATTCAGGAATCGCGATTAACTTACTTGAGGCAGCTAGGCGATGGTCCCGCCTTGGGCCTGTTCCAGATCGAGCCAGCTACGCACGACGACGTGTGGATGAATGTTGTGCGTAGCCGCGCTCGCTTCAAAAGTGCTCTTGGCGCTCGCAAGGTCGAGCGCTTGGTTTTCGACATGCGCTACGGTGCAATGATCGCTCGCCTGCTTTACTGGCGCCACCCCGAGCCCATCCCCGCCACACTCAAGGGCCAAGCGCGCTACTGGAAGCGCTACTACAACACCCACCTTGGCGCCGGCACTCCCTCCGAATACATCGCTAACAATTCCCCGTCCTGAGATTGCTTTGCCTACAAATGTAACTGACAGCTACAGAAATGATGGTTGTAATTTGGTTGGGTCTTTTGTTGGACTTTTAGGTATTTTTAGGTACGGAGCGGTACTCACTTGTACCTCTAGGGACAATTGCGATAAGCTCGAAATCGCATCAGAAGTGAGGTAAACCGCGGGAAAGCGAGAGTAGCCGCGGGTCTTGGGGTGGTGAGCGCGACAGGGATCGAACCTGTGACAACCTGATTAAAAGTCAGGTGCTCTACCAACTGAGCTACGCGCCCTTAGATCCGTAATTATTCTTTCTTTCTAGCACCTTAGAGCTGGTTGTTGAAAGTATCCATCAGCCAGATTTTGCCCATTTTAGGCCGTTTGGTTGTAATTTGGTTGGGTCTTTTTATTTTTTCCTTCTGGTGCGTAACTGTTGGTTACGATATAACTAATATAATTACGAAGGAGAAGATCTATGGCACATGTATGGAGAGATGGAGCGCGAGGTAACTTCGTGGCGGACATGAGGGACATTCTCGGTAAGGTTGGTGGCCTCAAGAGGTTCGAGAAAAGAAAAGACGCAGTAGCCTACATAAATGAAGTCAAAGCAGCACAAAAGCACCACGGCGCCTATATAGACCCAAGCATGACTCCGGTACTCCTCGAGTGGGGAGATCGCGCCAAGCAGAAGTATGCGCGAGAGGCGAGCGGCGCGATCGCCAAGTGGGCCGAAGGCCAACATGCGGCGGCTCACGTTGGCGATCAGAAACACCAACACGCGCGCCATAAGGAACAGACACTTGAACAGGTGTCCGAGCTAACATGGGGGCTCAAACCGTTGCGGGAATACCGCGTCGGCGAAATCCGCGCGCCCATGATGCAGGACGTCGCAAAAACATTCGCAAAGCAGCTTGGCGCCCAAAAAACACTTGAGCGAAAATGGGGCTTCGTAGTGCAATTTTTTGATTATTGCGTTGCGGTTGGCTGGTGCCAGCAGAACCCCGCAAAGCTCCCTCGCGGCGTCGGACTTGGCCTGCCCACGGTTAGCGGCAAGCCACGCAAGCGTCACGCAAATTTCGAGAGCGGCGGCGACGATGAGGCGCCCACATACAGAATTTCGAGAGAGACGGTCGCGGCGATCATCGAAGCGGCAGATGAAAAATACCAACTAGCAATCAAGGTTGCGGCTGGCACTGGTATCCGGCAGGGAGAGCAGCGCGGCCTCAAGTGGGGGGCGAGCGGCCTCGACACCACTGCGGGGATGCTGCACGTCACAAAGGCGATAGATTCGGACAGTAAGCTCACAAAGCCAAAAAACTCGAACGCTGTGCGCTCGATCCCCCTCGCGCCTGCACTTCTCTCCGAGCTCCGCGAGTGGCGCATCGCGCAACCGCCGGAGCAGCGAAAAAACAATCTTGTTTTCCCCTCGCCTACCGGGAGCGTGATCGATGACAGAGCGCTACGCGAGCGCGGCCTGTACCGAGCGTGTGAGCGCGCCGGCGTGGACTTGATCAGGTGGCACGATCTGCGCCACTATTTTGCATCGGCACTTTTGTTTGATCCTAGTTTCACTGACGCAACGGTGACACAACTTTTGGGTCACCACAGTATCTCCTTTACGCTTAGTGTTTACGGCCACTGGATGGCCGATAAAAAACGCGATGCTGGAATCGCAGAAGCTCTGGGGAGGGCGCTATGACCAACACCGATTACGATGAAACTTCGACCTTTAACAACGTATATCAGATCCTCGACTTTTCAGTTGGCGACGGCCTTATTACTCGAGTCATGGGTCCGGGGCTTGATAACGAGACCCTTACGCCAAGGATATTTCGACGGCGCATCCGTTGGTTGGGTCACTTGACCGAGCAGTTCATCGCTAGCTCGGAGGATTTTGCCGCAACGCTTGGTGTCGCCATGTACGATCACGCCGTGCGGCTAGGTCACCTCTACGTCCTGTGGGGGCACTATAGATCGATCATGTTTAACGATCGCGATGAGCACGTCACGCTCAAGGAGATTCGCGTTCGCTGCGAAAATTGGGGAACATCCCTTAGCGCTCGACAGATCACCTCGTTTTACAAGGAGGGTGAATTAACTGGCCTGTGGGTTAGCGAGCAAGACGAGGAAGATGGTCGCACAAAACGCATTTATCCTACGCGACGTATGCTGCGCGCCGACCTCGTAGGCCACATTGCCGGGTTTTTGTGCCCCTACATAAGGGGCAATACGATCGAGCAACAGTACTCTGAAGATTACTGGGTAAACGAACTTGGGTTTGAGCTCGATTGGCTCAAGGAGATGGCCGAGTACATGGCTAAACACGCCAGTCGAACGAACCCAATCGCCCGTAGAATGAAATAAAATCAACACCGCCCTCCGAGATAGGGTCAAAAATTGTCGCTATCTCGGAGGGCTATTTGCCCTGCATTTGCGCTAAAAACCGCGGAATTGCGAATAAATCTCAGTCTACAGCGGTTCAAAATAGCTACAATATTTGCTGTTTTTTCTTTCGGAGAAATTCGTAACATCGTGTAACCAATAATTACACGACGCTTGCTATGCGAATCCAAATAACTACCAGTGAAGCCTACACAGACATTGTTTTTGACGGCGCCCTCGAGGCAAAATCGCCAGCCAATGCCGAGCGCTTTGCGGCAGCGCTAAAAGCGCTGTGTCACGAACACTGCGTCTCCACAGCCGATTTGAATGTAGTGACTACGACAGAGGACGAGCTTTAAGTGCCAGGCGCTCGCCGATGCGGGTGTAGCCGACTTTGTCTTTCCAACTGTCCTTGTGGGTCTCGTCGTTTACTAGCCGGCACGTCTTATCCCAATCGTGCATGAGCGCCACTTGGACGCCGGTGATGCTCCCGCGCTTTAAGCCTAAGATCACCTCATACCCCCGCGCCATTCGCTCAAAGTTTTCTTCGGGCGGGCCGTAGTACTGTGCGCGGTCCATGATGATCGCATCGATGTCGTCAAAATCGACGCAGGCAGGGCACGGCTTGTGCTCCCCCTCCTCCACCACATAGTGATTGCCGTTACACCGCTCGCAAATCATGCGGCCACCTCGCTCAAGCTCGAGCGCACAACCCACCAGCGCCTACCATCGCGCAGAGCGCGGATGGCGCCCGCCTCGATCAAGCGGAGCACACGCCGTTGCGCTCCTCTGGTGCCAGAACCGAAAAGATAGAGAGCGGCTTCTTCAAGCGACATGAGCTTGTTCATATCGCAACAGGCTCGATCTCGGTCGCGTCAACATAGATGACGACGCGATGTCCATCGATCAGCAGATCGTATTTCGGTTCCGGCGTATAGGAGTGTGCCACGACTTCGGCATCTTGATCGCGCCAACGAACTTTGGTTAGTAACTCGAGTCGTTGCCGCATCAGATGGCCCACCCGAGCATGATGATTGCCGCGCTAATGCCTACAATGGCTACCAACAGCACAAGTAAATTTGCTGCTATTTCGAGCAGATTCATGACTTCGCCTCCGATTAACGTAATCGGAAACGTAACTGTTAGTTATGTTTTTGTCTACGAGAAATTAACCGTGACGACGCGGTGAACTTCCACAACGTCACGTTGGGGGATGGTGAGCTTCTTTTTGGGGCGCAACTGATTGAGCGTTAGCTTGGTTGCGTCGTGCTCTACATATTCTTTGACGATCGCCAGGAGATCGCCGTCGTCGCGGTATTGCACCACGACCAGATCGCCTTCTTTGATCGGGCGGCCGGGTGCGGCAAACACGAGATCACCGCTACTCAAGCGGGGCGTCATTGACTGCCCGGAGACGTACACCCCATAGCCGGATGATTTGACGCTTGTAGGCGCTGGCTCGTAGTCCATGGGACTCGAAATGTCGCTGATATCCTCGCCTTTTCCGGCTTGAGCGGCGCCGTACACAGGCACGGTCCTGCCGTTGCTAGTGGGCGCTGACAGATTCCAGAGTTCGCCCTCTTCTAGGTTGAGGGCGGCTGCAATTTTGCCTGCAAGTTCGACGCTGGGCACGAGTTCGCCGCGCACATAACGCCGAACAGCTGGCGGCTCCATGCCGACGCGCACTGCGAGCTCTTTCGCGGTTACGCGGCGCTCTTTCAGAGCAGCCTTTAACTTGTTCAGATTATTTCTCCCGATGGCGTTTTCGCCATTGCTGCGAAACTATCGCACAAAAAATCAATTGACAAGGGCAAACATCAAACGTAACTAACGATTACGTTTTAGTTACGGAGAAGAAATGCTCTTACGCGACTACCTCACAGATAATGAGATGACGCAGACCGAGTTCGCTCGGCGAATCGGTTGCAGCCACGTCACTGTTGGCTACTGGTCACGCGGTCTAAAGCAGCCCACACCAAAGCACGCTGCACTTATTCGCGCTGCTACCTCCGGCGAAGTTACACCGGACGACTTGCAAGCCGCGCTCGAACTCTCGCGCACAACAGCGGCCGAGTGATGCGCGTAACAACACGCAATAGGCCGTGGGCTTTCACCTCCAAGACGCAAAACCGGCGTATGTGGACGGCGGAAGAAGATGCTTTTCTTGCCGAGCAGTATGGGAAAATCCCAGCGATCGAGATTGCCGAAAAGCTCGACCGTACCCGCGACTCTGTGTTGCAGCACGCCGCGCAAAAAAATTTAGGCACTGAACGTGAAGGCTGGACACCGCGGAAGAAGCCTGTGGTGCGACTGCGCCCATGCCTTTCATGCGGTGAAGAGTTTAAGTCGCAGCATCGGCACAACCGGCTGTGCAAGAGGTGCTCCAAAAAGATATCGGGCGCGAGCATAGCGCCTGGGTGGACTTATTGAGCGCCCGGAACAAGCAGCGTGGTGCAGAGCTCGAGAGAGAAGTTGTTGCTGCCGCCAGTGCAGCAGGGATTGCGGCCGAGCGGGTGTTCGCTTCTGGCGCTTACAAAAATCAACTTGGCGAGGACTTCGCTGGCGACGTGCGGCTTGCCGGATATCGCGTTGAGTGCAAGCGCCGGAAGTCAGGGTTCAAGCTCATCTACGACGCTTTCGATCAAGACAATAGCGACATCGTGGTTGTGCGCGCTGACAGGGCCGACCGGCTCTATGTGCTGCGCGAACCGCTGTTTTTGAAGCTGGTGGGAGAGAGCAATGAAGATTGAAAAAGGGACGGCAATGAAGCCGGCTCGAATCCTAATTTACGGGCCGCCGGGGATCGGGAAAACGACGCTGGCGGCGAGCGCAGATAACGTGATCGTGGTGCAGACCGAGGAAGGTGCCGACATCGTGGGTGCCGACCGCTTCCCGGTCGCGACCTCCGTTAAAGATGTGTGGGATGCGCTCGATCAGCTTGAGAAAGAGCAACACGCATATCGGGTCGTCGCGATCGACTCGCTCGATTGGTTCGAGGCACTGGCTTGGGCCGAGGTTTGCAAGCAGCACAAAATTGGATCGATCGAGGATCTCGGCTACGGCAAGGGATATGTAGCGGCCCTCGATGTGTGGCGCAGTTTGCTCGCTCGACTGACGCGCCTACGCGCCAAGAACATTGCGACGGTGCTGATTGGGCACAGCCAGGTGAAGCGTTTTGATCCGCCGGACGCCGAGGCGTTCGACCGTTACGAGATCAAGCTCCATCGAAAGGCCGGCGATCTCGTCACTGAATTTTGTGACCTTGTTGGGTTCGCTACTTTGCGGATGACGACCAAGGAAGAAA
>VTLG01010588.1_pt1 | contig 20437 bp, 21 predicted proteins | sample 4694571 | NCBI WGS metagenome assembly VTLG01 (sample SAMN12604809, study PRJNA352737) | marine metagenome | biome: ENVO:00000447; feature: ENVO:00000209|ENVO:00000569|ENVO:01000036; material: ENVO:00002151; isolation source: viral sequences binned using virsorter ... | reverse complement strand
TGGAGCCTATCAAAGTAGGTCTCCTTTGCCCAATCAATAGACCATAAATCTATAGATCTACGATTATCGAATGTGTCACCCATATCAATGACAGTATCGATTTTGTGTTCTTCCAAATATGGGAAAAAAACATTATCGTAAAACTTTTTGAAATACGCATGAAATTCTTTGGATCCTTTCCTAGCACCAAAGTGCTGATCCGTTATTATCGCTATCTTCATCTGTTACCAGACTTATACTGAATATTGTCCTTAATAGTATTGTAATCGGAACTACTACCTGCAAGTGCTCCTTCATCGACTACCATTACTTCATCATATCCTGTCTTTTCAATTATCTTTGTCTTAATTTCTAATTGCTTTTTCTCTTTTTGAATCCTTCTTAAAAATGCATAATGAATGATCTGAGTAAAGTAGGCAAATGGATTCCTAGACTTATTAGGATCAAAATTATGAATATACTGAACACAATTCTCTATACCATCAGAGATCATATCATCTCTAAACATATAGTTAACAAAATTTGGTTTATATGAAAGATGTGTAGCAATCTTTAAAAAACACTCACCAAGGTAATTACTAATACGAGGTTTGGGTAAATCCTTTGATTTTGCTACAGCAACTTCAGCACGATAATCTATTAACGCTGCTAAGAGTTCTTTATTATTTACATAATGTTCTGATTTCTTCTTAGCCATAACATTAATATACCCTGTTTAATAATTGTTTATATTATAACATTATTTACTCGACTTGACAAGGTAACAAAATATCGATAGAATAACTCTGTAAGGGTTGATGAGATGGTTTTAGCTTTCTTTTGATTTATCTATATCTACTTTAAATATAGCTTCAAGACTCTTACGAGCATCTTCTACTGTAGATACATATCCCATTTGATCAGATATTCTTACTTTTCCATCCATTTCAATATCAACTTCATCATCATTTAAATATCTTTCGTAAAAATGAATTATTTGTTTATCTTTTACTTCACTCATAGTAATAATTCTATCATAAACAATTAAAAACATATCTTCATCAGGCAATTCTAACCAAGGTTTTATTTTTACATATTGTCCTGCACCATGTGTTAATACTTTCATTATTACTGGAGATTGTACCATAACAATAGGACTTCCATCGTTTTCATCAATAGAAATTAAGGCGAAGATTTCTTCTCCTGTTATTAACTTTATAGATCCGTAGAATTCGTCTCCCATTATTTCTTAAGCGGTATATTTACAATATCATAATTAAAGTTTTCTTCGTTATAAATTTTAATTCTTTCTATTAAATGGTTTAGTGTATAATTTTTTCTAGATTTACTACTAATATCATCGGCAATATCATATAGAGTAGCTTTTGATTTTTGATTACCCTTTCTAAGAACCCTCCCGATAGATTGAAGATTTCTAATTCTAGATTTGGAAGGAGATGCAAAAATTATGTTGTGTAAATTTTTGATATTAATCCCAGTGGAAAAGGTTCCATACGAGGCCACGATAATAGCATTATTCTCTTGCTCAGTGATTTCTCGAACCTTCTCTCTGTCTTCGGTGTCCACTCCACCATGAATAAAAAAGACATTGCGTTCCTCCACAACATTACTATTTATCATCTCATATAAAGGTTCTCCGTGTGCTTCTACCCTAGCAAATAAAATAAGAGTATTGCCTTTAAGATCTAAAGCAAGATTACGAATTAATCGGTTTCTTTTCTCGTGACTAATAATGTATTGAACTTCATCCTCAAAACATTCAAACTTATGTGCAGGGTGTTTCAATAGAAGTACATTGATATCCAGTTTAGCCAAATGCCCTTTCTTCATTAACTCGTCAGTTTTAATGATCTTATAGGAAGGTCCAAACAATCCCTCAAGAACTAATTTATTTGTTTCAGATCCATCAAGAGTTCCTGTAAAACCAAAACGATACTTAGCATCTGCCAATTTAGTCATAATAGCAACAAGAGATTTTGATTTAAATTGATGTGCTTCATCACCAACCACTACATCAAATCGTTCAAAGTAACTTCTAGGAAGTTTATATATTGATTGCCAAGTAGTAATAATAACTTGAGAATCAGTTTCTCTTTCTCTACCAGCATAGATCTTATGACAGTAGGATCCTACATCCCAACCATAATCAGCAAAGTCTTTATACATCTGCTCTACAAGGGATGTTGTAGGAACTACAATGAGGGTATTCTTCTTATTCTCAACAAAATATCTAATGATAGAATATATCATCAACGACTTACCAGAAGCAGTTGGAGATACTAATAACTTTCTATTATTTCTAAGAGCATCATATACACCATCAATCTGATAATCTCTAGGTTTGTGCTTAGAGATAGCAGTCATATAATCTTTTACACCTTCCTTTGAGATCTTGTCGTTTACTTCAAAAGGAAGTCCATAATGTTTATTATCTTTAAACTCATAGGTATATTCATGATCTTTACAGAACTGAACTATTCTATCTAACAGTCCAACATATATTTCTCCTTTCTGAATATTAAATAATCGTATTTTACCATCCCAATATTTCTTTTGATAGTGTGGCATAAACTTCGCACCAGGCACATCAAAAGTGAATTGATCGGACAATTCATAATATACATGAGTCTCTGCTTCTATGTGCAAATGCACCTCATTCTTTTTTGATATAATCAAATGACTCATAATCCTATACCAATGTAGGATTATTTAGAGACTTTATTTTTCAGCAGTTCGTCCTTTATTTCCTTGACCACCACGCAGTTTTCCTGCTTCCTTTACTTTTTCAACATAATCAGAATCAGTTATATTTCCAGCATCTTTAGCTTTCTTTGCAGCTTTCATCGCATCATCATAGTCTTTATATTTTGCTCTTTGCTTTACTCTACGCTGATCAGCGTTAAGTTGAGAATCTATAATATCTTTAGGATTCTTTTCCCAATTAGTATCTTTTGGTTTATCTGGTGTTCCTAGTAAATCTGTAAGAATTTTCTTACCTTTATCAGATCTGAAAACATTTGCTACTGCAGCAGCTTTCTTAAGAGGACCTGCTGCTACATTTGCAATAGTTCTAATACCAGTACCAACTAATCCTGGACCAGTTAGAGTTCTATCCATTTCAGATAGATCTTTTTTAAATTCGTCAAATGATTTCATTTATCCAATAATAGTATCGAACCAATCTTGACTCATACCTGAAATAATCTTATCTGCTCCCTCATGGTCTACAGCATATTTTTCTTCAATAAGATGATCCACAACTTTTTTATAATTTTCGTGAATTTTCTGACTTTCTTTTGGAGTTGGCTTCATTGTAACAAAGAACTATACCTCATCTATTTATCAAATTCTTCCATATCATAACTATATTCGCAAATTATCGCAAACAACTTATTTTTTAATGCACGTAAATATGCAAGTTCCTCTATTGAATGTATAGACTTTTTTGGATAAGTCCCATACAGTGAATTGTTTATATGGTGATAGAGCAATCTAGTCTCTGTAATGCCCATCTTAAGTTCAACAACCCATTCATCAGTCTCACCAGAATGATGATCCATGAAGTTATTAGGAAATATAAAGTATTTATTACATACCTGCTTGGAACTTATTCCATTCTATTGCATTCTTAATTTGAAAAGTTCTATTAGAAACATTTTTAATAATCTCTTCTAAAAACTTTAATGAGGTATCATAATATCTTATTTTAAGATCTATCTTTTGAACCTTTTCATCTGCATCCATATATCTTTGTATAGCATCTTTTTCTCTTACCTTATATCCAAAAGGTTCCTCAATATAAACTTCTGCAGGTGCTTTACCTGTATAATAATTATGCCTTTCTAATCTAACTTTATTATATTGTTCTCTTGCTTTTTCACGTAACAAAGTAATAGTATTATAAACCGTATAATACTTTGCGTGTAATTGCGGAATCTTCAAGGATTCATCATGTAGATTATCAGGATCAATGACAGCATCACGCTCCCACATTTCCTGAATTTTATCAAGATTCATTTAGAACTGGTCAATTCGTATATAGTATATTTGAATGATGCTTCCGCAGTTAAATATTCAATATCTGTATTTGTAGCATCAAAATCTAAAGATGTCAAGGAAACTGGAAATAGATCTTTAAATTTAACCTTTGCTATTTCTCTAAGATTACTATTTAATATTCTAAGAGTTCCATCACAAAACTGTTCTCTCATTTCTCTTTGACCATCCTTATCAGTGGTTAAAGTTTTAAACTCTTTAGTTGATTCTGGAAATCCTAAACCATTTAACCAATTATAAATTGACATATAATTTTCCATATCTTCATCAATTAAAAATCTAAGAGTAAAATCACCATAGGTTAATTTTTCTCCTGGTAGATCTATATCCTTTAGATATGATGGTTGAGTAGCAACTGCTAAAGACAACTCTGGTATTCTAGCACTATTTGAGAAAAAATCCACTTTAGGATACTTGGCAAGGTTAAACTTAAAACCTATGCCAGATAGATAATTTCTATTTTGTATTTGATTTGCGAACGGTCCAGATGCAGCCATTATTAATTTTTTAACTATTTATCAACTTAAGTTTAAATTAAATGATATTGATATTCTATCCTCATCAGTATTGTTCGGTTCTACAGAATGATCTAGACAAGATGGAAACAAATACATATTTCCTTCTACTGGAAATCTTGGTGCAGTTTCTCCACATGCATATCTATCTACAAAAAATCTATTTCCGTAAACCCATGAATGTCTTGGATCATTAAATAAAATATTTCCACAATCACCTTCAGGAACTTTTACATAATATACTCCAGAAATATCACATCCTGGATGATTATGTGCTATATTATATGAATACTTATCACCTATGTTTGCCCATATTACAATGTTAGTTACTTCACTAATTATTGGTTTAAATGGTAAATGTTTTAATACTCTTGGTAATTCTGTTATTAGAGGTTTGAATAATTCAATATTTTCATTATCAGGAAAAATATAATCACTATGCCATCCTTTTTTATTTGATACTTTAACTCCTTCATCAATATCTCTTAAGCTGTAAATATTTTCTTCTAGCACCTTATTATCAACATCTTTCAAATGTATCTCAAACAATGGTGTTTGAAATAAAGGTTGATGTTCGATAATATACTTACCATCTTTTATTTTAATATTTTCTAATTGCACACTTCTACCAACTAATATTACCATTATAGCATATGTAGACAAAAAAAAGCACCCCCGAAGGAGTGCTTTGATTAAAGGAATTATATCCTTTTTTCTTACATGAGGTTAGTAACTTTAACTCTTCTGTAGTAACGGTTTGTGTTACGAGTAAGAACACCAAGTCCTTGACCATCAGCAACACTACCTTGTGAGAATGGGTTCTCGACAATGCCGTAGCGAGTCTTGAATCCAATTTTTGGTTGGAATGTATCCTGACCAACTGCACGAACCATCTGTAGAGGAACGTATGGGCAGTAGAACAGTCCAGCGTCATAAGGTGAAGAACCTTTATAACCAATAACGTAATACTGACTATCAGATACGTTAGCAGAGAAAGGATCGATGTATACACGATACTTACCTTGAAGAACACCAGCAAATGTATTGCCTGTGTCATCTACATTAAGGTTAGCATTAAGTGCAGGAGTGTAATCGAGAACACCAGCCATTGTTAGAGCAGAAGCAACGTCTGCGGAACAAAGGATCATGTTGCCCTTTCCACGACGAGTTCTTTGGGCGATAGCGTTAGCATCACGCTCTATCTGGAAGATAAGTCCCTTGAACTTCTCAACTGACCATCTACCGTTTGAATCGGTATCTAAGTCAAATGTTCCACCAGTAGCAACGTTTGCCTGAGCACCAGGTTCTGCTACGTTGTAGATAGTTCTGATAACTTCTCTGTTGATTTCCGCAAGGATCTCAGTAGAAAGAATGTTAGCAAGTTCTGCTTCTGCATTCAAACCGTGGATTGCCTTGAGGTCTTGAGCAAGCTCTAGTGAGTACTCAGCTTTCAACGCACGAGATTTCGCAGTAACTGTTACCTTCTCGATGCTGAATGCCATCTGGTTGAACTGATCGCCAGTCCCGTCTCCGAGATCTTCAGCAGTATCAGTACGCATACCCTGACCAACGTTGTAGTCAGTAGCAGTTGTTTGTGCAGGAGGAACAGCTCCGTTTAGAAGTCCTGGATTTGAACCATTTTGTGCAGTTGTACCCAAACCAACGTTAGTATTAACGTCGCCTGTGTTAACATCAAATCCATCATTCTGTCCAGAGAATGCTGTATCTGCTTCGTTGAACAATGCTTCTGTGCCACTTTGTGTCTTGTAGCGAGAACGCATTGCGAAGATTAGTCCAGTAGGACCATTCATTGGTTGAACACCAGCAAGGTCATATGCGACCAAGTTTGGCATTGAACGTCTAATCAATGAGATTAGAACGGGGTCGAAACCAGCAACTGGACCAGCAGCTGTAGCATCAGCAGAGAAACCTGCTGCACTGCTTGAACTACCAGTGTTTACGTTGGGGGCTTCTGAGAGGAAAGAACGCTCTTCTCTTAGTTCTTTCTCTTGGTTTTCTAACAGGATAGCGGTAGTAGCTCTTCTATGTGCGTCTTTGATTGGATCAAGTCCATCATAATCGAGAATAGGAGCCCACTTTTCCTGTAGATATTCAGAATTGAACATCTGCATTTTAAGTTTACCTTTTTATTTGTTTGAATTTAATAATTTAAAAATCACTTTTTAGCAGCTCTTGAAAGAGTATCAAGGTATGCTTGCATCGCTGGAGCGTACTCCTGCGGTGCTACTTCGTCAGTAGATACCTCTTCTGATAAGTTTTCAGAGGTGCTTTTTGGAGCACTAACAGTCTTTGATGGGAAATAAGATTCCTTCAAAGTTCCTAGTTTCTCCCGATAGTCTGTCTCACTTTCAAACTCAACATTCTCGGCAAGAGTAGCAAGTTTTTCCTTCTGAGTGTCTGCTAGACCTTCAGCAACATCTGTAAAAATTACATCTGCTGTGGATTCTGCTAATCTTGAATTAAGAGCAACATTTCTCTCAATTTGTTCATTGAGTTTACCTTCCATTTCATCAAGCTTATCTACCATGCTGTTAAGCACATCATATTTTTCTTCAGGGATTGTTACATAATGTTCTTCAAATAGTGACTTCATACCTTCTAAGAAGGATTCAGTCATTTCTGTTTTAAGACCGTTCTCTACTGCGAGTTTGTTTTCTTGCATCCACTCGTCAGCAACATATTCAAGATAAGAATCAACTCTTTCTGTAAGTCCTGTCTTAATTGTTTCTAGTTCTTCAACTAGAGCATTTGCATAAGACTCATTGAGTTCTTCCTTGATTTCTGCAACCTTAGATTTGATTGCGGTCTCGAAAATTGTACGTGCCTTGCTTTGGAACTCTTCGGAAAGTTCTTCTCCTTCTAGAAGTGCCTGAACGTCTGCATCAACGTCATAACTTTCTTCTTCGATCACTTCCTCTTCGGTAGTCTCCTCTTCGGCTACGATTTCTTCTGTTGAAGATTCTTCTTCAGCAACTACTTCATCAGTAGATACTTCATCTTCAGCAACAACTTCTTGTCCATCTTCCAGTTCGTCTGAAACTGCTTCTGCCTTTCCAGCTTTAGAATTAACAACATCTTTAACTTGAGATAAAGTTGCTGCAGGATCCTTTAATTTTGCTGAATCGTCATCAGGACGATAGTTTTCTGGGGTAGGTCCACCAAGGTCTTCTACTGGCACTCCACCGATTTCGGTAGATTGAGCTGCAGCTGCACCTTTGGTTACTACGTTTTCTTCGATGTTTTCCATTTAGTGAATTGTTACCAACGTGTTTACTGAATCTTGTTAGAATCTATACTTATTTATAGATTTGTTAAACTTAGAGGTTATTTAGAAAATTGTTGAATAGACTCAACTTGTGCTCCTCTAAAGCACTTTGACTAACTAAGGTGTTAATAGATTTCTTAGTTTTCTCTGCGAGTTGTTCACGGAGTATTCCTCCATCCCAAACCCACTCTTTTCCTTCCATTATTCCATTCACAAATGCATCAGGTGCGGAAGGATCGGCAACGATATCAGCAGCAGTTGCTAACTGAAAATCTTCACCAACTATTTTGCATCCTCTATGATCTTCCTTAAGTGATCCAACTCCACGAGATGAAACACCTAACTTAACACCTTCACTAAGTAGAGATTTTGCAATCTTACCCATAGGTGTTTCAAGAAGCTTTGCTTTTCCTCTAAAATTATTACCCTCTTGAACAAGAGATGTAATCTTATGGGAAACTCTATCAAGATTTACTGTAGGACCTTCTGGATGACCAAGTTCACCAAGAGCACGTCCATTTCTGATAAAAGATTCATTATATCTTTTAACTTCATTACATAGAGTATTGATAGGATATACTCTACCATTACGGTTCTTTAATTCACCCTGAAGAAAGACTCCTTCGATATAAAGAGATTTTTTAGCACCTCTTCCTTCAGTTATAATTTTTACGTTAGAGATTTCTTCTGTGATTAGTTTCATTCTTCTTGTTCCTGTTCAGTAGGTTCTTCAGATTCTTCAGCATCTGCAACTATTGCATTCTCAGGTGCTTGACCACCAAAGAAAGAATTTGCAACAGATGGTTTTATACCATCAAGTTTTCCAGCAGACTTAGCATATAGATGATCTTTTATTCTATCGCTAACTTCTGACGCAGCAGCATTAGTTGCAATCAAATCAACAACATCTTCCATAAGATTAAATTGGTATATATTTGTTATTTATAACTCAGCCTTCTTAGTGTCTTTTTGATACTGCCCATCAATTGCTTGTGCTTGTGCTGCAATATCAGGATCTACTTGTCCTTCACCCATTGCCATTGGATCTCCACCCATGGCTGGATCACCTTCAACTGGTAATGGTTCGCCTGTTATTGGGTCTAACATTGCAGGATCTGGAAGTATTCCTTTTTGAATTTCATCTTCAATTTGAATATCAATCTCTTCAATTTCTTGATCAGACTGTCTTAGAATTCTCTTACGAACATATTCGGTAGAATAATACTTACCAATATAAGGTTCAATATTTGCAAGCATTCCTAATCTTCCTTCCATCATTTCAGATTCTTTCAATTCTGCAAATTGATTATCATAAATGAAGTCATATTGAATATGATCCTCCATTATTTTCCAATCTTCAGGAGTAACTATATTTTTAAGAATCAACTGTGTCTTAAGCATATCATTAAACATGTTTGCAAAACGCTTTCTTAAACGTCCAACAAACTTGGCAAATTTAAGTTCATCTCTTAAGATTTCTGATGAACGACCTAAATTAAAACCACCTTCAGAAGCAATTCTAGATTCAGGAACACCTAATGCTCTATAAAGTTTCTTTTGGAAATACTCTATATCAGATAATTCGCCTAAATTCTGCCCACCAGGCAAAGTTGTAATTTCGGTTCCCCGACCACCTTCTCTTCTAGGCAACCAGAAATCCTCCATCATACTCATAAATTTACGGTCATCACGAACTTCACCAGTGTTCGCATCGTAAACTAACTTATTTCTATAGCGAGACATTACCTCTTTTAGGTATTGTTCTGCTTTTACTTTTGGTAAATTACCTACATCAATATAGAAAATTCTTCTTTCAGGTGCTCTTGATAATCTGTATATAACAAGAGAGTCCTCAATCATTCTAAGTTGATTAAGTGCCTTGATTGCTTTATGAAGATATGAAAGAACTCTATTCTTATTTCTATCTACTAAACCAGAAGTACACATAGTAATAGAATCCTTAGCAATCTTGATAGAATTCTTACTACCCATCGCTCCAACCATTCCTGTTGGATGATTAACTTTAGGTGTATAAATGTAATATTCTTCAAATTCTGGATTTGGAACTATATCCTGATCACTTTTTAATCTTATAGCAGGATCATTTCTACCAGGTTTTTTCTTTTCTTGACGAATAAATTTTATCTTTAGTGGATCAATATACCTAAGATCTTGGATACCATCTGCTGGATTCTTAGTATCGATAACTTTTAGATAGAAAACTCTACCATCAACATACCAATTTCTAAAAATTTCATGGGATTTTTTATCAAAATCCATTAATTCTTTAATATATCTAAACTCTTCTCTAATTTTTTTCTTTAAAGTATTACTTGCATTCAAATTTGAAAGTTCTACTTCTACTGGTGAGTCATATAAATCACTAACTATCGCTTCATTTACAACATCTTCTATAGCACCATCCGCTTCTGGATGAAGTGCCATCTCTCTATATCTTCTTATTAAATCATATTCAGAACGGTACGCACCTTCAATATCTACATATTGACCATAAAATCCACTTGAAATAAAATTATCAACCCCATCCTCATTATTCTTGGGAACAGGGCTGATTATTGAAGTGGATTTCTTTTGCGTTTCCTCAATTGAAAACCCGAAAAGTTTTGCCATTATAAATTTAGTCTCTAGTATGTTCTATTTAGCTGACGTTCTCACCACCAGCATTTGGACCAGAACCTTTAATTGCTTCCCAGTACTGAACTTGTAGTTCAACTGTGAATTCCTGAATGCCTTGAGCATCGTATGAAAGTTCGATAGGTCCAACCTGAGTTGGGAAAGTATCATAGAATCTATAAGATCTTAGTGTTGATCCGTCACGATCTAACTGATAAACGTAAGCATCAGATTGATAATCTGCAGGATTTGTTAAACCTGTGTTATCAGATAGTCTATTAATTGTATTAGACCATCTTTCAAATGCAGAACGGATAGCGAAGTCTGTGTCGTTAATAACGGTAACAGTCCAAGAATCGAATGTTCTATCTCCAGCAATTTTAAGAACCCTTCCTCGGAAAGGAACTTCGATCTGAGCAACGTTGGATGCTGGTAAATTAGCACCCTTTACTAAGAATCTTGCTTTGTCAAGAACCGCAGAGTCAGGTTGAGCGACGTCTGGGAAAGTGAGGACAACTTCAAACAGATTAGCACGAGCACCACCACCCGTCAACTTACTCTTGAAGTTTGATATCGTTCTTAGTGGTGGTGGATTGACTTGATTTCTAGCCATGATTGTTTTTTAAACCTCTAATTAAACTGAACCGATTACTTCTTCAAAAGCAACACCAGTTCTGGTAGCAACAAAGGTAAGTCCGATGAAGTTGATAGAACGTGCTGGTTTAATGAAGATGTCTGCAACAAACTCATTTGAGTCGATTACTGCTGCTGTGTTATTTGTCTCGTCACAAATAACTACGAAGTCGAAGATACCTCTCTTCGCTTGAACATCCCTTAAGAATGGTTCAACTATATTTACAAAATTTGTTCTTGTAAGTTCATCGTTAAACTCGAAGAGTTGATCTTTAGCGGCTGCTGAGATAGCATCTTCAAGATAGATGAATAATCTACGAACGTTAATACGATCAAATGCTGATGATTTACCAAAGGAAGTTTTATCCCCAAAGAGTATGATTCCAGCACCAGGTGAAAGAATAACGGGGTTAACTCTGTTTGAATACAGAATGTCTCTCTGTTTCTTACCTGGGTTATAAACAAGTTTTACTGAATTAAGGATTGGACCTCTTGCAGTTCCTGCTGGTGAGAACCAAGGGAACTGTTCAATATCAGTTCTTGCACAACAACCAGCAACGTCACCATTTAATGGGACATATCTGAATGTATTATTGAAGCGGTCAAACATGTATTTGTAACCACTATCAAATATACCATAAGTTGAAGATGATATTGGAGCATAGAAACCAACAACATTTTCTGTCATCTGGTCTATGTTACTAACAGTTACGACTCCTGAAGAACTGTCATTCAAGAATGCCTGTCTGTAAGGTGAAATAAATGCTATTGCATCTTTTCTTGCTTCAGCAACAGCAATACATTTTTCTGCTAATGCTTGTGCTTGAGTTTTAGGATAGTTTGCAGATCCCATCAAGATGAAATCAACTTCTGTTTCTTCAGTATTCTCAAATAAGGTTAAACCTGTAAGAATATCATCTAATCCAGAACTTAATGCACCAGGTTTATTAACTGCCTTTTCTGTAGCATCATCTGCTGTTCCACCGTATAAAGTACCACCAGAAAGAGTTAATGTTTGAACTCCACCTACAGCAAATGATACACCCTCTGCAGGTTGATCCCAACCAGCATCTGTTGTTAGTGTATACGATGCATCAGTGTCATAATCTACAACTACAGTTGATGGTGCTCCACCACCAAAGATATACTTAGAATTAGTTTCTAGATATTTTCTCCAGTAAGAAGTGCTTCCTACAGAATACTCAGCATCAGTTGCTTTTGAAAGATTTAAATGTTTCTCTAAAATTGTTCCAGCATTACCTGTAATGTCACCAGAGTCATCAATAACAACTACGTGAACTTCATCATATCTACCACCTCTAGCATTAACAAAGGTTGAAGTGCCAGGTGCATCTGCTAACTGATCCCATTCTAATGAACCATTAGATAGGGTTATGTTTTGTGATTTAAACCAATCAGTTTGTGCAGTGTATGCTTCAGTAGATGACCAAGGAACAGATTGTCCAGCAGTGTGAATAGCAACACTAGTTGCAGAATCTGGGAATCTAATGTTTCCGTTTTGCTGATACTCTCTATGAGTTATAGTTCCATTAGCAGCGATATGATTTACAAATTTTACTGCTGCTTTTCCATCCTGAACTCCAGATATAACTCCGATGAAGTTACCATCTAGTAATGCTGTTACACCAGCACCAACTTGATCTACTGTTCCTACAGGAACTGGAACTACGATTGATGAACCAACAGTGCTATTTCCTTGAGCATCAACTACTGGAATACCTGTTAAAAGTTGATCTGCCTGAGCATCTATCATGGCAACTTTAATACCATTTGCCCAAGTTCCTGGATTTTTTGATGCAACAGTCACATTAGTAATTGTGTTGTCATCATATTGAAGTTGCTTGTAATGTTCTGCTCCGTTGATAACAACATCAGAAGCAGTACCAGCAAAAGCGTTTTTTAAACCAGTATCACCAGCACGAACAACTTGCATTGTTCCACCATACGCTAGGTATGAGGATGCAACCATCCAGTGCTCAAAATGTTTGTCTGTTGAATAAGGTTGTCCGAAAGTTTGTAAAAGATCCTCCTCACTTTCAATGAGCTGAGGGTCATTAACAGGTCCTTTCGCAAACGGTGCGACCAACGCTCCAATAGATCCACTCGTAGGATCTACTCTCCCAATCGTTAGGTCAACCTCTCTTATTACAATACCAGGAGATGCTAAATTTAGAGGCATCTTTTATTCTCCGAATCTCAGATTATGCTAAAAATATTTATTCATATGCCTATTTACATGTAGTCCCACATGTATGATCGATCCCCATACTCATCTAAATGCCAAGTATCTCCATCTTTATCGACAAAACTTGTATCATCTAATCCATCTGCAATAAATCCAAATGGAGCCATATCTTGTTCGATTTGATTCTTCTGCTCTTCATATATTCTCTTACGAATGTCATTATCAGACATCTCTTTAAAATAATCCTGTGCAACTAACCAAGCAAATATAACAAGACACATAGCAAGGTCATCATTACATCCTTCTTCTGCTTCAAATGAATTATGTTTTTGAGCGAATGTTGTTAGTTCTGAAATAATTTCATAATCACAAGTAAGAAGTTTATCATCCTCCATCATCGTCTTAAGATTGGAGCATCCCAACTTCTTAACTGCAGATGTCATTCTGACACCAAGTTGAGTTTTCTTACCAGAGAAACCTTGTCCAACTATTTGACCATTTCTTCCTCTCATAGATGCCATTAAGACATTCTCATATTCAAGATCATACTGAAGAATGCTTGCAACCTGATCTCCTATATCATTTACTTCTATTAATAGATATGCCTGATTATATGCCTTTGCTACATCCAAGATAATATTTGGGAATAGCATAGGTTTAATTTCATTATTCCTATACTTAGCAACTACTCTATAAGGGAACTCTGTTGTATCAAAAACTATAAAAGCAGAATAATCATTACCCAATCCACGGGCAACATCAACCGTGATTATATAATTATGCTCCTTAACTGGTGTTTCGTAAATATCAAGACCTGCATTTCTTGTTTTAGGTGCATCATATACAAGATTCTTAAGCTTTGCTGGATTGATGAGTGTATTAACAGATCCTAAGAATTCGCATTCAAACTCAATCTTAAACTGTTGTTCTGATGTGTTTGCAATTGTTTGTTCTCTCCATAGATCATCTCTACCAGGAACTTCACTCCAGTGAACATCAGTTGCTACATACTCACTCTTTCCTTTTTCACTATCGTGCCACATACGATAGAAATGATTCATACCCCTTGGGGTAGAAACAATAATTACTTTAGTACTTTGTCCAGAAGTAATAGTTGGATAAACGGAAGCAAAGAAATCATCAGCAATGTGATTCGGGATGAATGCGAACTCATCCAGAAATATGACATTATAAGATCCACCACGAACAGCAGAGGAAGAAGTAGAGTTTGCCGATATTTTAGATCCATTTTCTAACTCCAAAGAACCTTTATTCCAAGATATTATACCTTGTTGCATCCACCGAGGTAGATTTTCATATGCAAGTTGCAATCTGCCAAGTAGATCTCTAGCTGTGGACGCTTTGTTCGCCAGAACAGCAATGTTGACATTATCGTTGAAAACTGCATAGTGTAAGAGATATGATATACAAGTAGTAGATTTACCTGTCTGCCGAGGCATCTTACAGATATTAAATCTATTCTTATGAAATCTATCAATTAACTTCTCTTGGAAGTCGTACATATTAAAAGGTACTAATCCCTCATCAAGAGAAACAATCTTTATATAATTCCTAGTAAAATATATTGGATCTTCTTTACACTTTAAAAATTCCCGAATATTATCTTTCGAGAATTCTATAGGGGTATTCGCCTTCTTTAGGTTGGGATTACCTAAGTATACTTCTTGTGACATAATAAAAGAAAATTACTTACTAATCAGTAAATCCTGCTTTTGCTCCTTTTACTGCAGCATTAGCAGCAAATACAAAATAACTGGCAGTCTTTTCTAAAAATTCAACTGATCCTGCTGGTAGAGTAAAAGATCCAACAACAGTTCCACTTTGAGTTTCTACAACAGTTACTAAATGGGCATCTGTATCAGTATTAACAAGTCTAACAACGGTAGCACTGTCAAAATTACTAGCTGCTCCTGTAGTTGTTGGACATGCTGCTTCAGCACCCTTAATCAAAGTTTTTGACATTACTCTTACTTACACTATAAATTTATTTATATAAAGCATTATAAGTGAGTAGGCATTCTACATTCTAAGTGCATGGTATGCATAATTGCTAGCCACTTCACTAGCACTTAACTCCCTATTATAGAATCCACCGAAATATTCTTGTCTTGCAGAAGTGCCAGTATTACCATTAACCCTATCAATAAAATTAAATACTGCAGCTTGACTACTCCAACTACTATTGCTAGTAGTTGTTCCACCTGAAAGTAAATTTCCATTTACATATGCTTTCAAGACTCCAGAACTAGAAAAAGTCCAATAAACAACCATTTTTGCCCCACCACCATATATCGGACTAGTTGTATGTTCATAGGATGAAACAGTTCCAGCATCATTTTCAAATATGAATTTTGAAACTCCCGTATGGTTCCAAGTTCCAGTGTTATGTGCCTGTATATAATTGTTTCCATCATTATTTGATGCAAAGCTCAACCCACCATTATTAACCCAAGGATTTGTATATGAACTGAAAGCGTAGAAAAATGTAAATGCACTACCCATACTATCAGTAGTATTTCCTACTCTCAATTCATTAGTCATTCCAAGCCACATATTTTGAGGTTTATATAAAGTCCTTTTATTAACACTACCACCCAAAGTATGACCGTCAGTACCACCATTAGTATATAATCCACAGAATCCATTACTCCCTTGACCTGCTATATCAACAACATAAGATTTAGTTCCTAAAGTAAATCCATCGGTCTCATTACCACCAGCATTTACATTAGCACCACCATTATTTTGGGCTGTAGCTGATGCTCCAGATGGCATAACTTCAAAGGTAAGGAAGTTAGAATTATCTCTACATCCTATTAATACAACATTATCTGGATCTGATCCACAACTTTTCTTCGTAACTGGGAAATTAGGTGTGTTACCATTAAAGGCAGATGTATAAAGTGCCTCTCCTTTAGTAATTTTGAAATTACTAATTCTACCAGCCATCAAGTAACTAGTATTATAATATCCACCAATAGCTAGATAATTTCCTTGGAAGTTCTTAGTTGTTGTAGTAGAGATTTCTTGATAACCATTTACAAATAGTTTTAATGAATTACCATTTCTAACTAATGCTACGTGAGTCCAGCTTCCTGATGGATTTCCATCATTAGGGGGAGAAGGACCTTCAAAAGAACCATTAATATTTCCAGAACCATCTGATCCATATAGTTGCCATCTATTAACTTGATATCCTACTGATAAGGTGTCTCCATAATTAGATGATTGAAGTCCATTAGTACTACTGCTGATTTGCCATAAACCACTATGGGAATTATCATACTTGAATGTCCAACATTCAATAGTAAAGTTTCCAGTTCCCATCTGAAGATCACTACTAGAACCTACGCTCAACCAATTATTAGCAGCAGTAACTATACTTCCACGAGTGCCACTATCTTTTGAAATATATGCATCATCATTCATATCCCACCAATGCTCCAAACCAGATGTATTCATGGTTGGTGCAATTGAAGTATCAACTATTGTTATAGAACCAGTGCTTGCCACTAAAACAGATCTTCCCGAATCAGTATAAAGATTAAGTTCAAATGTTTCGTTTCCTTCCGTTGTACTATCTGCAGTTGGTCCTACTGACACAGTAGCAGAATTAGATGAAATAGTAACTGTTCCTTGAGAGGTTCCAAAATCACCAGAGTTTGTTAAACCCCAATATAGAGTTGTTGAATCTGCAACATTTGTAGTGGTTATGTTGATTGTTAAGGATGATCCTTCATCAACTGTGGATGATACTGGAGTTGCTGCATAAGTTGGTGTTAATGAGGTATCGTTGACATTAACATTTACTGTATTACCAACTTGAGTATTTCTTCCTGAATCAGTATATAATTTAATATCAATAGTTTCTGTACCTTCAGTAGTAGCATCTTCAGCAAGTGTATGTGAGAAATTAAATGTACCACTATTAACAGTACCACTTCCCGTTAATGCTCCAGATGAGAAATCACCAGATGTTATTCCTGTACCAGATAATTCCCAATATAAAGTAGTCCCATCATCAACATTAGTAGTTGTAACTGTTGTGGTAAAAGAACCACCTTCATTAATACTAGTTGTAGATAAAGAGAAGAAATATGTTGGACCTGAACTACCAGAACTGGCAAAACTCATCATAGATGAATAAGCAGTTTTTGCTACTTTAAGATTTGAACCACCTTCCAAAGTATCTGTTGGATCCTTTTCACAGTATACAACTTTACCTGAAGGAACAATTAAAGTTCCTATGGTAGAACCACCAGCAATTTTTCTAGTTACGGTTAAATGACTTTCATCACTGTTAAAAATTCTTACAACAGTAGCATTACTAACATTAGTAGCAGATCCTAGATTTGTTTCAGTAGATAATATTTTCATTTAACCCACCGTTGTAGTTTTTGTTTTCTTCTTCACAAGCCTTCTATTTTGTGAAGGTGTAAGAGGAACTTCTTTTGTTGGTCCTGAACCTGGTTTAAGACTATCTGGATAACCAAATTTATTTCTAGAACCACTTGGATCTATAATTGTGCCACCACCACGATAAGCACCCATTTCTTGTAGATCTAATTCATCTCTCCATGAATAAGATTGAGTTAGATTTTTAATTTTCTGCTGTTTCTTTTCCTTATTCTTTTTTAAATTCTCAGCAGTGTTTTTAATTCCATCATAAGCAGCCTTACCAAGTCCAAGAGTTGTAGTTAAAACTGCACCAATAGCAGCAGGACCACCCATATTATCAAGTTCTTGGATATTTTCAACTTCTTCTTTATTAAAAAGTTGATTAATTGGAGTGCCTGTTTTCATTCTCTCCAATCCTTGTAATCTGGGATTGCCTTTTAGTTTTGCCTTTCTAAGTCCTTCATCTCTTCTTGCACGTCTTCCTTCAGGACTACTTAAAGCATCATTTCTCTTATTTCTCAACTCTCTCTTAGTAGGTTGAGATTCTATTTTTTCATTCTTAGAAGGATTAATCTCCTTTTTACCATCATTAATTATAGGTGCTTCATCCTTCTTTATTTCTGTTGGTGCATTCTTTTTCTGATCACCACGAATGGAAGCAGATAATGGTTTTTCAGTTCCTATTGCAACTTTACTTGGAGAATTACTAGTAAGTTTACTACCAGCAACTACACCTGATCCAGCAACAGCAGCAGTAGCTCCAGTTTTTACTTGATTTGCAACCTTTGCTATACCATCACCAATAGGAGTTGGTGTAATATTCTTCATAGGTGTAGATGTAGGTTTTGGTGTAGTAGCAGCACCACCCAATACATCTACGTCTTTTGCAGTTGTTTGAATTTCTGCTTTCTTAGCATTAATTCTATCTAATTTTCCTTTGGTTCTATTTACTAGATTACTGCCAGCATCTTTAATATTTTGTATAAAACCCTTAAAGGATTTTACTAAACCACCACCTTTACTTGGTACATTAGCCTTTGGACTTTTTGTTATTGATACACCATCAGGATTTCTTAATTTTTTAGCAGTAGAAAAAATATCTTTCGTTAATTTAGTATCTCTTATACCACGATTAACAATTCCTCTTGTATTTTTACCTAGATTGTAAGTAAATTTACCTGCTTTCATAATACCAGAAAGAACACCACCTATACTGAGAGGTCCTCCAACATCATCTACACCTTCCGTTAATATAGTAGCAATCTCATCATCATTATATCCTTCAGAGATTAGCATCTCCGTAACCATTTCCAATTTCCAGTTAGAAGCACCTTTAATTGGTTGAGTTTTAATTATATCTACTGTTTCTATTTCTATAAAATTTAATCCGTCTGCAACATCTTGAACTTGTATTCCACCTTCAACATGTTCTTTTTTTACACCACGTTTTTTCTTATGCTCTTCCCTTCTCTGATCTATCATTTTACCCCTTTCACCACTAGCATCAAATACAGCAGGTTCACCCTCCTTACCAAACTTTCTTTTGTTTCTTACAGATGCCTTACCATAATCAGAACGTCCTTGCTCTTCCTTTGCTTCATCAACTTTTACGCAATTATCAACAGTTTTACCACCTTTCTTCTTAGTTCCTTTAAGACTATATCCATCCCAACATGCTTTACCATCAAGACCTTTCTTTTTTCCTTCAGTCATTTCCTCTCTCCAATTAGAAAGAGATTCCTGCTTTACTGTTATATTTTTCATGGAACGGATTAATCGTCTTTATTATTTAGAATACCTTCTTTTATCATCTTTGAAAGTTCTGATGTAGAACCAACAAATAATGCGTTATTTGTAACGTTACTTGGACCTTTAGGTTTATCTTCATCCAAATCTTTCATTTTCTTCTGAAGATCTGCTAATTTATCCGTAATATCTGCAGTTGACTTTAATACTTGACCAGCAACTTCATATGCTCTAGGACTTGCACTTTCACCAGCAAGTTCCATAACTCCATTTAAAGTTTCCTGTCCCTTTTCTATTAATGAATATAACTGTGCTCTTGCATACTTATAATCCTTTTCAGCATCATCAGTAATATCTGGTAGTGTATCCTTTCTTCGGACACAACCACCTTCATTAACTTGCTGAACTTCTATTTCAGTGTTAAATGTTTCATTCAAATCATCATAATTATTTTTCATGATTATAAATCTACCTTTCTAGTTGGACTAAATTCTTTTCCATCACCATAGAAAGTCGAAGTTTCTGTGAATCCAAAATCGTCACCTGGTGGGATTAATGGATCATCATACTGATCAATTACAGTATCTTCATTGTAATCTTTTTTCGCTGCTGCTTTTACAGTATATCTTTGCTCACGTTTTGCAGTTCTTGTATTACTATCAGAATAGTAATCAACCTGAACCTTACGAATAAGTCCATCTGTAGAATCTGCAATAGGACCAAACATATAAGTTTTAGCAGTAAAGCTTAAAGTATATATTAATGCTCTTCTGGTTTCAAAATTACCTTCATAATCGTCAGTAAATGCAATGTTCTCAAGAACCATAGGAACATCCCTCTTCTCACCAATCTGATCTACTAAATCTATTGTTAGAGTAAAACCAGGTTGAAAGAATGGTAATATTTGTTCCAATATTTGAAGAGAATCATCTTGCAATTTCG
>VTLG01001043.1_pt1 | contig 20439 bp, 34 predicted proteins | sample 4694571 | NCBI WGS metagenome assembly VTLG01 (sample SAMN12604809, study PRJNA352737) | marine metagenome | biome: ENVO:00000447; feature: ENVO:00000209|ENVO:00000569|ENVO:01000036; material: ENVO:00002151; isolation source: viral sequences binned using virsorter ... | reverse complement strand
TAGGTAGAGAACTTATACGTGTAAACATTACTATTGAAACAGATGAAGATGATCTTATTGGCGGTTTCCGTCTTGTTAACGGTGCAACCGTATGGCACAATGGCCCAGTCATTGAAGCCCTCGAACGAGGTGCAGTCTTGCTCCTTGACGAAATCGACCTTGCCTCTAACAAGATCCTCTGCCTTCAAAGCATCCTTGAGGGAACTGGTGTTTTCCTTAAAAAAATTGGAAAGTTCGTTCGACCAAGACCAGGATTCAACATCATCGCAACCGCAAATACTAAGGGTAAAGGTTCAGACGATGGAAGATTCATTGGAACTAACGTGCTCAATGAAGCCTTCCTCGAAAGATTCGCCTTGACATTTGAGCAAGAGTATCCTACAGTTACTGTTGAAACCAAGATACTTAAAAAGGTTGCTGCTAGTCTTGGGGTACTAGACGAGAAATTCTGTGAGAACCTTTCTAACTGGTCAGACATTATCCGTAGGACTTTTAGAGATGGTGGTATAGATGAAGTTATTTCAACTCGTCGTTTAGTACATATCATTCGTGCATTTGCAATTTGGAATGATAGACTAAAAGCAATTAAAGTTTGCGTCAATCGTTTCGATGATGAAACAAAGCAGTCATTCATCGAATTATATGATAAAATAGATGCAGATGTAGAAACTGAAATTCAGGAATTAGGATGACCGATCTAGCAAAACAATTAAAGGAAGGAACTAAGGAGTCACATTCAGCAGCGGAGAATACTAAATTCGTTGCTTCCTTCCTTCGAGGTGTTCTCGATCCAGAGGAATACCGTAAATTAATTACAGACTTCTACTATGTGTATTCCACAATGGAGAAGTTAATACAAGAAACTAGAGATCCTCTTGCTGTTGTGTTAAAACAATGGCAAGTAGATCTTATTCGTACCACAGGATTAGAACAAGATCTTAGATATTATTATGGTCCTATGTGGAGATCTGAAATCAAACCATCAGAACCTTGTAACACTTATGTTGATAGACTTAAGGAAGTTGCAAAAGATAATCCATATCTTTTGATTGCACATCATTATACAAGATATATTGGTGATCTTTCAGGTGGTCAGATACTTAAGAATATAGCACAGAATGCTCTACAACCACGTGAAGGTGAAGGGTTGAAATTTTATGACTTTCCTAGAATAGATAATGCTAAAGAATGGAAAGTGAAATATCGCTCAACACTAGATACATTAGAGTTAGATCAATCACAAGTTGATGCATTGATAGCAGAAGCTAATAATGCCTTTAGATTAAATATGCTTTTGTTTGATGAACTCAAAGGTAATGCAAGTAAATCATTGTTTAAAGTTATCATTGGATTTGTTAAGTCAAAACTATCTGGGGAAAACAAATGAGTAGTCTAATCGGTCAACTGGTTACTGTCAGGGATAACCACTGTACTATTGCTCCAAGTAAAGTCCTTAGTGGCGATGGAACAAAGTTCACGGTGGTCAATCTTGACGGATTCAAGAGAGAGTGCTATTATAATGATATACTATATGTCTGGAAACCTTGAAATATAATGAAGACGAACTCTTGAAGGAGATTTCGGATTACATCAGTAATACTTACAGAGGTCATTATTCTGTCGGCAACGTACAGACTCTTGACCTTATTGATTCAGTAGGGGATGCAGAAGCATTCTGTCGAAGTAATGTTCTTAAGTATGCTTCACGTTATGATCGCAAAGGATCAGCACGCAAGGATATTATTAAGATCATTCACTATGGTCTATTACTATTACATTTTAACGATAAGCAAGAAGCTGCTAATCGTGCCAACGCAAATAACCCTACATCATTCACCGTAGATTATGACAAGTAAAGTTAAGTTAACAAAAGAAACGATTGGTGTATTAACCAATTTCGTAGATATCAATCAGTCTATTGTATTCCGTAAAGGTAATACAATTAAGACTATTAGTAATGCAGAGAATATCTTAGCAGAATATACATGCGAAGAAGATTTTCCAATAGACTTTGCTATCTATGATCTTGGTCAGTTCTTAAAGAGTCTTGCACTTTTTGAGAATCCTTATCTTGAGTTTGACTCTGATGATTATGTTACTATCAGAGATAGACATAGATCAGTCCGTTATTATTTTTCAGATCCAGAGATTACATTGAAGTCAGCACCTGATAAGAGTGTTAATTTCCCAGATCCTGATTTGGAATTTACTATCACAAACGATGATATGGTTAGTCTTAGGAAAGCATCTATGGATGTTCTTCGTGTTCCTGATCTTACATTTGAATGTGCTAATGGTGATATCAGATTGGTTGTTAGAGATAGAGAGAATGATACTAGTAACAACTACAAACAGAAGGTTCAAGGATCTTGTGAAGGAAACTTACAACTTGATGTTAAGGTAGAGAATCTTAGAATCATTGATCTTAATCGTGTTCTCAATAAGGATGAACCAGATGATAGTTATGTATTTACAACTAGAGTATCTAACAAGCTTATCTCTGAGTGGACTAACGAGAAATTAAATCTTAAGTACTACATTGCATTGGAACCCTAATGCGATTACATCAAGTTTTCTTTTGCCCTATATTCACATTCAGATTTGAGAATCATAGTAAGTATGATTTTCCTATGGTTGAGAAGATGGATAGGAAACCTGATGGATGGATTGAATCTGTCAATTCTACTTTTCCTAGAATACCAGATGATGATCCTGTAGTCTTTCGAGATGAAAGAAATAATCTCATGAGAGATTTGGGAGAGCAAATGAAAGATCTCTTCCAAGAATATCAGTTACCAGATAAATTTAGTTTTGATCAGTTCTGGTATAACATCTATCATGAGCATCAAGGACAAGAACCACATACACATTTGAATGGATGCTTTAAGAGAACTCCTTATTGGTGTGGTATTTACTACTACAGAGGAGCAACTCCAACAACATTCTTCCGTCCAGATTGTAATAATCGGATACATAAGTTTCCACATGCAAGTCCTATATTTCAAGAGTACTTTGCTGATAAGTTGAAACCTGATCTCAAGGATGGTGATGTGATACTTTTCCCACCGTACATACAGCATTGCGTAGAACCATGTAATAGTGCTACAATGCGTATGACCTTTTCATTTAACCTAGTATTAGATAATGAGTAAAGACTTTTTATGGGTCGAGAAATACCGTCCTTCTACAGTTAAGGATTGTATTTTACCTGATAGCATCAAGAATGTTTTTCAGGGTTTTGTAGAGCAGCGTGAGATCCCCAATCTTTTATTGTCTGGAACTGCTGGTGTAGGAAAGACAACCATTGCTAAAGCTCTATGTGATGAGATAGGAGCATCTTACATTCTGATCAATGGATCGGATGAAGGTAGGTTCCTTGACACTGCTAGGAATAAGATTAGACAGTTTGCTACAACCGTCTCATTGACCTCTGGAACGTCCCACAAGGTCGTTATAATAGATGAGGCAGATAACACGACCAACGATGTTCAACTATGTCTGAGGTCTGCTATAGAGGAGTATCATAATAATTGTAGATTCATTCTTACTTGCAACTTTGTTAATAAGATAATCGAACCACTTCATTCACGTTGTACCGTTATAGATTTTCGTGTGAAGAATGGACAGTCTGTACCTTTACAGGGACAGTTCTTTGATCGTCTTAGAAATATATTAAAAACAGAAAATGTTACATTTGAAGATAAAGTTCTGGCTAAACTTATTACTAGGTATTATCCTGACTGGCGTAGGGTTATCAATGAGTGTCAACGCTATTCTGCTAGTGGAGCCATTGATGCAGCTATTCTTGCTGACGTTGCTGATATTAATTTTGATAGTTTGCTTACGGCATTGAAGCAGAAAGATTTTAAGACTGTTAAAGGGTGGGTAGTTCAGCACATGGACAGTGATCCCACTACTATATTTCGTAAGATATATGACAGTACATATACTGTTTTAAAACCTGCTTCCATTCCAGAGGCAGTTCTTATAATAGCAAGATATATGAAAGATGCTACTATCGTTGCTGATCATGAGATTAACCTATTAGCATGTCTTACAGAAATTATGATGAGTTGTGAATTCAAATGAAAATTAGTAAAGATGACTTAATGCATTGTCGTTTACAAGCATGGTTACGTGAGAATAAAACTGATGATATAGAGTATCTTGGATTCTATCCTGATGTCTTAGGTATTGATAAACATTGGTATCGTATTGATACTCATGAAGTTACTGTTGATTGTATACAAGATTTGGAGTTAGTCGATGATTGATGCTGTAAACATTGACACTCCATATATTTGGAAAGGTCATATTGATCCTCCTAAAAATTATAATGAGATAAAAGAGACTCTATCATTGATAAAAGATCAATGTAGTGGACAGATTAAATCTCCTTTAGAGGAGGGCAACTCATTTTCTACAGTTGGTTACGATAGGTATCGTCCACATAGGATAGAAGAGCTTGCACCATTTTATAAAAAGTTGTATAATGATTTACAGTTCATTCATTTTAGAGTGAATGATCGAACTCGTGTTCCAAATCATATGCTCAATCCTGTATTTGATACAGGATTTTATAGTGTTGATTTACAGGAAAGTAAGAGAACGGAAGACAAGTTCTTCTTGATAGACAGAGCATGGTTTAACGTTCATTACAGAGGTGCTAGAACACTACCACATGATCACGGAATCGTTGATTATGTTTGTGCTTATTATCTGAATCATCCAGATGACAGTGGTAACTTTATGGTTGAACCATCTGGAGGTATGAATACTGCTGTATTGAATAGTGACAGCACTAAGGTTAGTTACACTCATAAACAGAACCCAGTAACTATTCCTGTAGAGACAGGTGACTATTTAATATTTCCTGGTCACGTCACACATGGTTGTGAATCTAGTGATAGTGACGAGGAACGGATTGTAATTACAACCAATATAATGGTGAATAAGTATGACTAATTCAATAGAACTACCACCACTACCAGAGTGGGGTACTAATAGATTAACTACTATGAAAAAATTAAAAAAAGAAAAACTAAGAGCACAAGTTAAGTCCAGATTTTATTATCTGTTCTGGGGTGCTGCAACAGTATCTGTTTTATTCGGTCAACTCTATGTTGGATCTGGATATAGATCATATGCAAAATCTCTTAATAGAATATTTGATGCAGTTGAAGTAGAAGTTAATCGTCCTAGATTTTATTAATGAAAACTCTAAAGTCATTAAAGACACCACTCAGGTATCCTGGTGGTAAGTCAAGAGCTGTAGTAAAGCTACTACAGTTTCTTCCAAATCTTAATGAGTATAAAGAATTTCGTGAACCATTTCTAGGAGGTGGTTCTGTATCATTGGAGATCACGAAACGATATCCTGATATAGAGATTTGGGTTAATGATCTTTATGAACCTTTAGTAAACTTCTGGAAAGAACTACAGCATAATGGAGAAGATCTTGAGGATGCTATTCTTTCAAAGAAGAACTTTCATCCCGATAGGGACACTGCTAGAAAACTTTTTAATGATAGTAAGGAGGATATAAATGACAAAGAAAAATCTAACTTTGATCGTGCCGTCGCTTTTTATATCGTTAATAAGTGTAGCTTCAGCGGTCTCACTGAGTGTTCATCATTTTCTCCTCAAGCATCAGAGTCCAACTTCTCCTTCGCAGGAATCGAAAGACTTAGTGAGTATTCAGAACTCATTGAGAACTGGAAGATCACTAACAAATCTTATGAAGAATTGTTAACAGATTGGAATGGTGCTTTTGTGTACCTAGATCCACCCTATGACATCAAAGATAATCTTTATGGTAAGAAGGGTGGTATGCATAAAACCTTTGACCACGATGAGTTTGCGAGGGCATGTGATCACTTTACTGCACACATGCTTGTATCATACAATTCAAGTCAGATCATTAAGGATCGTTTTCATGAGTGGACAGTTGGGGAATTTGCACACACTTACACCATGAGGAGCGTGGGATGCTATAATATAGATCAAGCAGCAAGGAAGGAGTTAGTCCTATTAAATTATGAAATGTGAAGTAAAACTATTTGTGGCAGGACAAGTCTTTAAGGAGACTGTACATGCACGTAACTATGATGAAGCAAGAAAGGTTGCACTTGCTCGTAACCCAAATGCTAGAGTAGTATCTGTTAACGCATTATTCTCATGAAATCTTTAGAAGAAAAAATTAAAAATGCAGAGGCTAGGATCAAAGAGTTGGAACTCTTGATCGAAGCTTGGAAAAAGAAATTAGAGGAGGATGATGGATTATAAAACATCTGGTGTGGATATAGAAGCAGGTAATGCTTTTGTAGAAACACTTAAAGAGAAAGCACCTACTATTGGAGGATTCAATGGTATGTTTGAGGTTCCTCGTGGTTATGAGGAACCTGTTTTAGTATCTGGCACTGATGGTGTAGGTACTAAGATGAATATAGCAAGAGTTTTTAATGACTATACAACTATAGGACAAGACTTAGTTGCTATGTGTGTCAATGATGTGATCTGTAGTGGTGCTAAACCATTATACTTTTTAGATTATGTTTCTACTCAGAAGATAGATGATAATGTTGCTGACATTATGGTTGGTGTTCTTAAGGGATGTGAGATAGCAGGTATAGATCTTATAGGTGGAGAGACAGCAGAACATTTTAGACAGAGAGAATATGATCTTGCTGGTTTCTGTACTGGTGTTGTAGAGAAGAATGAAATTATAGATGGTAGTCTTATTAAGGAAGGTGACAAGGTAATAGGATTAGCAAGTAGTGGACTCCATAGTAATGGATATACTTTGATCAATGATATGCTATGGAGGCATAAGATATACTATAAGGATACACCTGAGTTAATTGTTCCTACTACAATCTATGCTCCTATAGTTCAAGAGTTGCTGGATGAATATCCTATTCTTGGTATGGCACATATTACAGGTGGTGGTATTGTAGAGAACCTTCCTAGATGTATTCCAAATGGATTAGAAGCAAGAGTTGATTATAATTCTTGGCCATTACCAGACATCTTTAAGAAGATACAACTTGCTGGTGAAATAACAGAGGAAGAAATGAAGAGAGTATTTAATCTTGGTATCGGGTTCTGTTTAATAGTTCCACCAGATGTTACTATAGATACTACAATCCCTCATTGGGAAATTGGAGAGGTATATGAAAATTGATACACAGGGAATGAGTCTTCCACTTGATCCTAATTACAAAGAGAAGACATCAGTAGAAGAACAACGAAGTAATTTAAAACCTGCTACGATTAGACCTAGAAGGTTATTCACTGAGACTTATGCTAAGGAGATGAAGATCCTTATTAATGAAGTGTTAGATGAGCGTGAACATAAGAAGAGAATGGCAGGAGCATATGATAATGTGAAACCATTACCACCATCATACTTTGATACTGAACACTTCAAACATTTAGTTGGTGAGGAAGAACCACCTTATCAAGATTGGAGTCAATCTGATAAATCACAAGAACAATACCATCCAGGATATTATCAATGAGAATAACACAAGAGATCATCGACAAGATTGCTATTGCATTACAGCATACAAAGAAGGATGGCACTGTCAATTGGAAAGATGGTGATGAGATAGATGTCTGTCTCGCTGGTACATTTGCCAATGACAAATTTATAACTCTTATTAATAGGAGCAAGGAGAAATGAATATGTGGTATATTATAGGTTGGACAATAGTTACAATGTGGTTACTATCTAAACTTGGAGTGTTTAAAAAATGAGACTAGGTGTAATGTGTTCAGGCGAAGGAACTAACTTCGAGAACATAGTTCACTCATGCCCTAAGCATCAAGTCGTGCTTATGGTATATAATAAGAAGCACTGTGGTGCTGCAAAGAGAGCAGACAGATTGGATATTCCATCTGTTCGCATCGCTAGTAAGCATGAAGATGACATTATCAAGATCTTTGAAGCATACAATGTTGATATAATTGTCATGGCAGGATGGATGAGAGTCATGACCAAGAAATTCTGTGATGCATTTCCTGGTAGGATCATCAATTTACATCCATCATTGTTACCTAAGTATAAGGGACTCCATGCTATTGAGCAGGCCATTGAAGCAGGTGAACAGACTACAGGATGCACTGTGCATTTTGTTAACGAACACCTTGACTCAGGTGCTATAATAAAACAGCAGGAAGTACCAATTCTTCCTGGTGATGATGTTAAATCTGTCACTAGGGCAGTACAGCAATGTGAGCATCAACTTTTACCTCTAGTAATTAACGCATTATGAAACCAAAAAAAGTATTACGTGCCATGTTGGAACAACCATGGCTGTATAATGAAGAAGAACTGAAAAAGATTCAGGATAAATTAGATGAACTTGAAGACGAAGGTGTTCAGGAATTGTGGCATCGTCGTAGCACTTTAGGATTCTCTAACAAACCCGAACAACTGAATGGATAAAATGTGGAGGATTTGGAAGTATGCATTGGGTAGTTTCTCTGACGAAAAGACTGAACCCTACGACAACTACATTGTTTTGGTACGTTCTATTATTTTCGTATCTTATCTCGTCACTAACTGTTTTATTATTAGCGGAGTAATCCGTCACTGGAATAATGTACCAACTGAAAGATTACCTATACAGTCTGAACCAATCCAAAAAGAATATATTGGATGATGATTCTGTTGCTGTAAAAAAGTATCAACCTTATATTATTAACAAATGTCTATCATCATTTACTGATACTATTCTATTAGTAAATGAAATGAATAAGTCATGGCATCTACCGAAGAAGTTACAATATGACTTTTTACTAAATAGTGTGAAACCAAGAAAGAGATTCTCTCCTTGGTCGAAGAAGGATTCTACTGAATACCTTGATGTGGTCAAAGAGTATTATGGTTATAATGATGATAAAGCTCTTCAAGCATTAAGAATTCTTACTAAGGATCAACTCGATAAGATTTCATATTCATTACGGAAAGGTGGCAATGAGCGTAGATCATGATATACAATGGAAACAAACTGATATGGTTGAGGTTTCCTTATCCGAACCAGATGACTTCCTTAAAGTCAGAGAAACATTAACAAGAATTGGAGTAGCGTCCAGAAAAGAAAAGAAGATATATCAATCTTGTCATATTCTACACAAGCAAGGCAAGTATTATATCGTACACTTTAAAGAATTATTTGCACTAGATGGTAAGAAAACTAATCTATCATCTAATGATGTACAACGTAGGAATCGTATAGTACAGTTACTTGTTGATTGGGGATTGATTAAAATTAATTCGATAAGTGAAGATAAGATTAAAGATCTTGCTCCATTGAATCAGATTAAAGTTCTCTCATTTAAAGAGAAAGGTGACTGGACTCTTGAATCCAAATATAATATTGGTAGAAAGAAACAAGAAGTCGAATAAACCGTATCCTAGTTCCATAGAGATGTGTTATAATTAGTAGTGTATGCCTTCGGGGTACACAAAACATAAACTCGCTTATAAAAGGAGCTAAGAATCATGGGTAACAAAGACCTATCCCATTTTGTATGGGAACATTACACACCATTTTCTATTGGTTTTGATGAAACATTTCAAAGACTTGAGTCTATTGCAACAGCAGGAAGTAATTATCCACCTTACAACGTCATTAACGGACCTGATGGTAGAACCAGTTTGGAAATCGCTCTTGCTGGATTTTCAGGAGATGATATTGAAGTCACAACAGAAAGGAATGTTCTGAACGTTGCAGCATATCCAAAGAAAAAGGATGAAGAGAATTATAAACATAGAGGTATAGCATCTAGGTCATTCCAAAGGCAATGGCAGATGGGAGCAGATGTAGAAGTTAAGGAAGTAACATTCCAAGACGGTTTGCTTACAGTTACACTAGAGAAGTATATACCTGAAGCGCAGAAGAAGAAGCTTTGGTTCGGAAAAGAACTTAAGAAGCTTGACTCTTCTGCTTCTTAATGCTATAGTAAACACAGCGCGAATAAGATATGGCCTGTCAAGTAATAACCCTTAGAACTGGGGAACGTGTTATCACGGAACTCAAGGAAATATATGATGGAGAGGGTAATGATAAGAAGGGTGTGTGTCTTCTCATGGAAGATCCATACGTCCTACACTTAGATACATCCGAACCACAGTATCTCACTGAACAACTAGGTGCAGAATATAAGGTACGCTTTAGCAAGTGGAATCCTTATTCATCTGACTGGCAGTTTAAGATGCCTTATGATGCAGTTATGACTATTAGTAATCCTGAACCAGGATTGCAAACATCATACGAACAAAAGATCAAAGAAAAACGTGAAGTTGAATTGGAAAGTTCATTAAAACTATCAAAGGAGATACATGACGGAACAGATTGAACTAAGGACTAATCATAATGTTAGAGTAGTAACTCTTGATACTTCTGAAAGAGTCCTTTCTATCTTTGGTGAAATACGCACTGAAGATGAAGAACAAAGGGTTATAGGCTACAGACTTCTATATCCTTATACCTTATCATTAGGTGAGGTTAATGAGGATGGAACCATTCCTATTCGCTATGAAAGGTGGTGTCCATATAGTCCTGTGGAAGAACATAGAATCGGTGGAGAACATATTATTTCATGTGTCCTACCCGATAATGGTATACTAGATAATTATGTAAATAGACTGAAACAAGTAGGTCTAACAGATGAACAAATCTTTTTTGAGGTAAATGATGGAGGAGAACCAACAACAAGTCCTGAAGGTGATGCTGCTGAAGAACCAGTGGATACTGGCGAAGGTGGAGGAGATTGAGGGAACACAGTTAGGTGATCCTGATTGCATTCTAGTAGAACCTATGATCATAGATGGTACTAATCTTAAAGATTGGTTACCTTTTGCAGATGAAAAGGAGACGGTTGTCCGTTCATCTGATATAATAACATTTGTGGAACCTGGTAAGGATCTCCTTTCCAAGTACTACGGTTACAAACCAGAAGTGTTGAGTGAATGAAGTTCTACACAAGCGTTGAACAAGCTGGCAATCGTTTGCTAGTGCGTGGTTATGATAATGGTAACAGATATAGCGTGAGGGTTCCTTTCAACCCCACGCTATATTTGCCTTCTAAGAATTATTCTGAATGGAGGACATTAGATAATAAACCAGTAGAACCACATCAGTTTGGTTCTATTACAGAAGCAAGAGAATTTGTAAAACAATATAAGGAAGTTCCTGACTTTGAGATACATGGAAACACAAGGTTCTTGTATCAGTATATGGCAACGGAACATCCAGAAGATCAAGTTAAATTTGATAGTAGTAAGATCCGTGTCTTTACAATTGACATTGAGACTGCTGCTGAAAATGGGTTTCCTGATATAGAATCAGCAGACCAAGAGATATTAGCGATCAGTATTAAGGACTCCTTTACTGGTCGCATTACTGTCTGGGGTGCTAGACCTTTTGACAATAAAGATCCTGAAGTTGATTACATGCACTTCAGATCAGAAGAAGGAATGCTTAATGCCTTTCTAGGTTATTGGCAGGACAATTATCCTGATGTAGTTACAGGATGGAATGTACAGTTATTCGATATGCCGTACATTGCTAATCGTGTAGAAAGAATATTGGGAGAGAAGGCAGTTAAACTTCTTTCTCCATGGAGATTAGTATCTAGACGAGAGATCTTTATTAAAGGTCGTAAGCAATGGGCGGTGGATACACTTGGTATATCCACATTAGATTATCTTGATTTGTATAGAAAATTTACATATCAAAATCAAGAGAGTTATAGATTAGATCATATTTGTTTTGTTGAACTTGGTGAAAGGAAGTTAGACCACTCTGAGTTTGATACATTCAAAGAGTTCTATGAGAAGGACTGGCAGAAGTTTATTGAGTACAACATCCATGACGTTAGGTTGGTGGATCAACTTGATGACAAGATGAAACTGCTAGACCTAGCATTCACTATGGCATATGATGCTAAGGTGAATTATGAAGATGTGTTTAGTCAGGTTCGTATGTGGGATAACTACATATATCACGAACTTACTAAACGTAAGATAGCAATTCCTCCTAAGAAGGAAGCAACGAAAGACTCACAGTACGCAGGAGCATATGTCAAGGAACCGAAACCAGGACGCTATGATTGGGTTGTTAATTTTGACCTTAATAGCCTCTATCCTCACCTTATTATGCAATATAATATCTCACCCGAAACCCTCTGGGAGACTAGACATCCCAATGCGAGCGTTGAAGGGATCTTAAACAAAGAGACTGCTATTGATGGTGAGTTTGCTACTTGTGCTAATGGAGCACAGTATAGGAAGGACGTACAAGGGTTCTTGCCTTTGATGATGCAGAAGATGTATGACTCTAGGGTTATCTTCAAGAAGAAAATGATCAAGGCAAAGCAGGAGTATGAAAAGAATCCTTCTATTGAACTGACTAAGGAGATTGCCAGATGTAATAATATACAGATGGCAAAGAAGATCTCTTTGAACAGTGCTTATGGTGCTATTGGTAACGAACATTTTAGATATTATCGTCTTGCAAATGCTGAAGCAATCACATTATCAGGACAGGTTTCTATCAGGTGGATCGAGAATAAGATGAATTCTTATCTAAATAGACTACTTGAAACAGAAAAGGTTGATTACGTAATTGCATCTGACACTGACTCAATATATCTTAATCTCGGACCTCTTGTTACTAAATTTTTTAGTAATAAGTCTAGCGATAAGATTCGGATCGTGGAACTACTTGACAAGATCTGCAAAGATAAACTGGAACCGTTCATTGATGCCTCGTATCAGGAGCTTGCAACGTATGTATCGGCGTATGACCAAAAGATGATCATGAAACGAGAGAACATCGCTGATCGTGGTATTTGGACTGCTAAAAAGAGATACATATTAAATGTATGGGACTCAGAAGGAGTTAGATACAAAGAACCCAAGATGAAGATCATGGGATTGGAAACAGCGAGGTCTTCAACACCTCAATATTTTAGGGACAAGTTATATGCAGCTTTCAAGATCATTATCGGCAAAACAAATGATGAACTTATCTCTTTTGTCAATGATGTCCGAGCAGAAACCAGAGAGCGACCCTACGAGGAAGTTGCATTCCCTAGAGGTGTCAACAACCTTGAAAAATATCGCCACAGAACTGACATCTATACAGAAAGGACACCGATCCATGTAAGAGGTGCTTTACTATACAATCATTATGTTAAAAAACATAAGATAGAAAATAAACATCCTCTGATACAGGAGGGTGAGAAGATTAAGTTTATGTACCTTAAGACACCTAATCCAATACATGAAGATGTAATTAGTTTCTTTGGGGATCTCCCTGAAGAGTTTGGTCTTGAGAAGTATGTTGACTATAAAACACAATTTGAGAAGAGTTTCTTGAATCCATTAATAAATGTGCTAGACTGTGTAGGTTGGACGCACGAGAAAAAAATCACACTAGGGAGTTTCTTTTAATGAGCAAAACAGTTTGGACTGTCACTTATCAGGATGCACAGGTGGAAGCACTTGAAGCAGAACAGATAAGAGTGTTTGAAGAAAAGATAACAGCAGAAGCTTATGCTAAGCTCTTGTCGAAAGACCATGACTATGTTAGAATGTACGAAAGTGAGGTAAATGAATGGCGACGTTCTTAGATAATGTAATTAAAGATAGTGGAAATGAATTTGCTAGCCTCGTCAGCGATGGAGTTGCTGCTGGAGATACATCCAGTTTTGTTGACACTGGTAGCTATATCTTCAATGCTGTCGTTAGTGGTTCTCTTTTCGGGGGAATCCCTTCTAATAAAGTCACAGCACTCGCAGGAGAGTCCTCAACAGGAAAGACTTTCTTTGCACTCAGTGTTGTACGTAACTTTCTTGATAACCATAGCAACGGTGGGGTTATTTACTTTGAGTCTGAATCTGCTTTATCAAAGGATATGATTGAGACTAGGGGAATTGATTCATCACGTATGGTTATATTTCCTGTTGCTACGATAGAAGAGTTTAGAACTCAAGCAACTAGAATCGTTGACAAGTATATGAAAGAACCAAAGGATCAGCGTCAACCATTGATGTTTGTCCTTGATAGTCTTGGTATGCTTAGTACATCAAAGGAAATGGATGACATTTCTAATGATAAACAGGTCAGGGACATGACTAAATCCCAATTGATCAAGGGTGCATTCAGGGTATTGACCTTGAAACTAGGACAGGCAGGGATACCCATGCTTGTCACGAATCACACATATGATGTGATCGGATCCTATGTGCCAGCTAAAGAAATGGGCGGTGGTAGTGGACTAAAGTACGCTGCATCGACTATAATATACCTATCCAAATCGAAAGAGAAGGATGGTACTGAACTGGTGGGTAACATCATTAAGTGCGAAGCAAAAAAATCTAGATTTACACAGGAGGGTTCTAAAGTTGCTACCAGATTATTCTTTGACGAACGTGGACTTGACCGCTATTATGGACTCTTGGAGCTTGGTGAGAAGTACGGAGTATTCAATAGGGTGGGCAACCGTATCAAAATTGGTGGTGCTAATGTTTACCCTAAATCTATACTCTCTGATCCTACAAAATACTTCACAGAGGAAGTGATGGCAAAACTAGAAGAAGCAGCACGAACGGAATATAGTTATGGCAACTGAACGTATTGAATTAACAATACTTAGAAACTTATTATTCACAGAGGAGTACTACCGTAAAGTAGTACCCTTTCTTAAAGCTGATTACTTTCAAGAATATGATGAGAAAATAATCTTTGAAGAGATTCAAGATTTTTCTGGAAAGTATGACAAGGTTCCAACACAAGAAGTTCTTTTAATAAATCTACAGAATCGTACAGATCTTACAGAAGAATCCTTCAACAATGCTGTTGCAACTGTAAAGAGTTTAACTGATGAATGGGTTGACTTTGATTGGGTCTTAGATGCTACAGAAAAGTGGTGTCAAGACCGTGCTATATATTTGGCGTTGATGCAATCTATCAAGATTGCTGACGGTGGAGACAGCAAGTTAGACAAGGGTGCTATACCTAGTATCCTTCAGGATGCTTTAGCTGTCTCTTTTGATGAACACATCGGACATGATTACATTGAACAATCTAAAGATAGATATGAATTCTACCACAAGGTCGAGGAAAAAATTCCGTTTGATTTGGAAAAGTTTAACTATATTACGAAAGGTGGGATCCCTAACAAGACTCTTAATATCGCACTTGCTGGTACAGGTGTCGGGAAGTCTTTATTCATGTGCCACATGGCTAGCTCCGTCTTGTTGCAAGGACGGAACGTATTATACATTACATGTGAAATGGCAGAGGAGAAAATTGCTGAACGAATTGATGCAAATCTTCTCAATGTAAATATAAGGGATATCCCAGAACTTCCAGAAGTTATATACAACTCCAAAGTCCAAGAGATTACTCGTAAGACTCAGGGTAAGTTGATTATAAAAGAGTACCCTACCGCATCTGCACATGCAGGTCATTTTAAGGCACTCTTATCTGATCTATCTTTAAAGAAAAGTTTCAAACCAGATATAATCTTTGTAGATTACTTAAATATATGTGCAAGCGTGAGGTATAAAGGTGCTATTGTTAACTCGTACACGTATGTTAAGGCGATTGCGGAGGAGCTTCGCGGTCTTGCTGTGGAACATAACTTACCTATTGTTTCAGCTACTCAAACTACTAGGAGTGGTTATGGCAATAGTGATCCAGATCTTACCGATACTTCTGAGTCTTTTGGTCTTCCTGCCACTGCTGATCTTATGTTTGCCCTTATTAGTACTGAGGAACTTGAACAACAAGGTAGGATTATGGTTAAACAACTCAAAAACAGGTACAACGACCCGACCTCATCTAGAAAGTTTATGGTAGGTATTGACAGATCGAAGATGAGGCTGTATGATGTTGCTGATAGTACATCTGTTATTGATGTAGAAGAAGAGGAGATGCCTCAGTTCTCTGAGACACAAAACCGATTATCTAAATTTGCTGAATGGAACGTATAAACTATGACTAATAATGTTGACTTTGATAAGTACTCTCATTTCGTGGATGCTGTCACAAGCGATAGTTCTAAGGATTTTGTCAGTCTTGCTGACCGTCTGGGTGAACTTGACAGACAAGGTGCAAATATTGAACGTCTTACCACTGCTGGTGTTGGGCTTGCTGCTGAGTCTGGTGAGTTTCTGGAGATCGTTAAAAAGATGGTATTTCAGGGAAAGCCTTGGAACAACGATAACAGAGAGCATCTTGTTATTGAGTTGGGTGATGTTATGTGGTATGTGGCACAAGCTTGTATGGCTTTGGACGTATCTTTCGACGACGTTGTGCGAGGTAATGTTAAGAAACTAGAGAAGAGATATCCTGGTGGAAAGTTTAGTGTAGAGAAATCAGAAGTAAGAGCAAAGGGGGATCGTTAATGCCATTAACAGGTCAAGTAGAAGAGTCTCTTAGAGAGGCTCAAGCGTGTTTAAAGAATGCACTTGCATTTGCAGCACGTAATGAAAAACCATATATTAGTAAGCATATTGCTTCGTACTTATTTGATATAGATAATCTTATAGCAGTCAATGAGATGCTAGAAGTATTAGATGAGGAGTTAGAATCTAAATAGTCAAAGGATTTATCTTTGATTAATGGCTTTTAATACCATCCATACAAATCAACAAATTAAAAATGGATTCCCTAGTGGTCAGGGAGGTAATTTTTCTAGAGGTAGGTGGACTAGAATTGCTCAGATGACTGGTAATTATAACCAGTGGTTCTTGGAAGAACAATTTAGGGCTCCTTTATTTGATGGTAAACAAAATAAAATAAAGATGATAAAGATAAAATGTCCTCAACATATTGTGGATGCTATAAATCTTCTTTATCATAAGGATGTTAGATGGAAAAAGTTTTTGCCTGGTGGCACTAGTCAAAATGCCAATACTAAATTTGAAGCATATAAAGGTGCAGCAAAACCTCCTTCTGAGGGTGATTTATATGTTGATACAATGTGGCCATGGACTACTAACTGGCAAGCAAGTGATAATACTAGAAGAGCTATAAAGGAAAGATATCAGATAATAAGATTTATAGCAAGCGGTAAGACAGAAGGTAGTGCAAAGGTTTCTGCTGCTGCTATGACAAAATTACAAGAGACTGGTTCTGCTATTGTTTTTAAACATATCATTGTAGGTTCTCTTAAAAATCCTAAGAATGCAATGGACATTGCAAAACATGAAGAATGTAGAAAAGAATTGGATAAAGTATGGATGAATATAGCAAAAGTTCCATGTGATATGGGATGGATAGAGAACTTCTTTAAGCAACAGAAAGCATTGATGTCAGCTCTTTCTGCAAAATCAGGTAGTAATCAATTTCAAGAGTTTCAACGTGATGGTAATTTCATGTCGTTTATCACGGATCAATTCATAGGCACTAATCAATTTTCAGGAATTAAAGGAAAGGATAATTGGAACCCTGCTGACATATGGTTGATAAAAAATGAGGCTAAACATATAAGAGATCTTAGTGCTTTAATGGATTCACCTCGTGGTGGAAGTATGCTCTTTAGAAAGAGGTTGTTTGCATCAAAGATAGATCAGTTTAATGCTAAGATGAGATATCTGTTTGAGACTAAAGAGATCTGGGGAATATCTTTGAAGTTGGTTACTCAAAAAGAAGCGAAGTGGGAATTTGTTAACGTTGATGATGCTTACTTTGCACAACTAGAAAATAAAACATTTGAGTTAGGTAGTGGAGTTTATAAACCAGTATGTAAATTATCTACAGAAACGAAAGACGGTGCTGAGATATTTAAAAGTCAGGATAGTATTCTCTGGGTCATTGATGGTGATGCACAGTATAAGTTTCAGGTTAAAGCAAACACTAGTACCAAGAGAGACAATTTAAAATACGAAGCAACCCAGAAGGGATTTGGTGCTGCTAGATTAGGTAAGGCAACAGTAGAATATGTTGAAGGACTTATTAAAGCATATAGAGGAAATCATTTTGAATCAAAATATAAAGATTTTGAATCATCAAATGGAGAGTATCCTTATACTGGTAATGAATTTAAAGAATGGGAAGATAAGATTATTGAGATGGCAAAGTTCCTTCACAAACAAGGAGTTGATTTAGATGGAGTTGATCCAGAAGATGCTTATAATAGAATAGTAGGAGCACGAGTAGCTACTCCTCACGTTGCTAATAGTAAAGTCATGCAGATGGCATGGTTATGTAATATACTTTCTATTCAAAAGATTGGTAATGATAACGTTAATGAATTTCTTACTGACTTAGTGTTTATGTCTAAGAAAGAAGGTAAGCAATATGGTCCTTTCTTAAAGTTGTACTGATGTCTAAGAATACTCACCTAGAACACTTAGAAGATAGCATCTTAATTGATGGTACAGCAGGTGCTAAAGATGCTTTTATATTCTTGGATGATCTTGCACGATCATTCAGTGGTAATACTAGTAGTACTGTTACAGTAACTACTAAATGGGATGGTGCTCCTGCTATATTCTGTGGATTATATCCAGGAACTGATAGGTTTTTTGTTGGTACTAAGTCAGTCTTTAATAAGGATGCAAAGATTAATCATACAGATGAAGATATAGATCGTAATCATGGTCATGCTCCAGGACTAGTAAAGAAATTAAAAGATGCTTTAAAGTATCTACCTAAACTAGGTATTAAGGGTGTTGCACAGGGAGATTTATTATTCACTGATGATAAGGGAACAGATATAATAAATGGTGAAAGTAATATAACTTTCAAACCAAATACTATTACATATTCTGTTGCTAAAGGAGATCCTTTATATGACAAAGTTAAAGCAGCAAAGATAGGAGTAGTATTCCATACATTTTATGAGGGACGTAGTATTGAATTTTTAAGTGCTAGGTTTGGATTTGATGTATCTAAATTAAAAGATCATGATGATATATTAGTTCTTAGTGCAGAGACAGGAGAACTTGGTAACGATACTTTATTAACAAAAGCAGAGAAAAATAATTTAATTGGGTTGAAGCAGAAGAGTAATAGACTTCTTCTAAGTGCATCTCCATTTTTAGATATAGTTTCAAAACAGATTGAAGCAAATGATCAGTTGACTGTTGGACCTAAGTTAAAGATATTTTTTAATAAGTATATCAGAGATTCAGTTGCTATTCCTGCTGGTAATTTATTTGTAAAACAATTTACAAATTATTTTGAGGGAGAACTAAGTAAGGCAGTTGGTAAACTTAAGACACCTAAAGCAAAGGCAGCAAAGCTTCAAAAGATGTATGATGGACTAGATTTGATTGAAGATAATGAGTCCAGCTTGGCTAGTTGTGCCGATCTTTATAAAATCATACAAAATGCTAAGTCAGTTTTCATTAAAAAACTTGAGAAGGGAGAAAGATTTGGTACGTATCTCAGAACAGAGAATGGACTTGAGATGACATCTCCTGAAGGATATGTTATAATAAGGGACGGTACACATGCTCGTAAATTAGTTGAACGTGCTAGATTTAGTGCTGCTAACTTCAAGAAGGACACTCTTCCAACTAAGAAATGGGTGGAAGGCGATGGCAAGTAAACGTAAACGAATAGTGTTTACATTTGGTAGGTTTAATCCACCAACTACAGGACACTTGAAACTTATAGAGGCAGTTGCTACCGAAGCAGGTACTGATGATTATGTTATTGTTCCTACCAGATCATTTAAACCTGATAAGAACCCATTGAAAATTGATATTAAACTTGCATGGATGAAGGAGATGTTTCCTAAACATGCAAAGTATATTATATCTTCTAAAGATCTTAATGTTATTGTTAAAGTGATGCAGTCTTTTCAGGGATTAGTAAAAGATGGTAAGTACAGTGATGTCTGTATGGTTGTTGGATCTGATAGAGTTGAGGAATTTACTACTCTATTGAATAAGTATAATAGAGATAAGAATGATCCAGATAAGTCACCAGTGGAATATGGTTTTAGAACCATAGAGGTCAAGTCAGCAGGAGATCGAGATCCTGATAATGATAGTGATGTTTCTGGTATGTCTGCTAGTAAAATGAGAGCATATTCAAAAGCTGGTGATTGGAGCAAATTTCAAAATGCTCTTGTAGGTTTATTAGATGCAGAAAGAGCAGCAGATCTTATGCGAGATGTTAGAAGAGGTCAAGGTTTATGAAGGACTTTAAAAAACTACGTGAACAAGCACTACGACAGCACTACCGTAAGAAGGAAGTGTTTGTTGAGGGTGACTATGTAATGAATGCTAATACAGGACAGAAAGGAACTATCCATAGGTCAGGTGTGAACTATGTTATCTGTGTCACTGAGGGTGGTGAGATGTTTCGTGCATGGGTAAAGGATATTAGAGCTATAAATAGAAGTTGATAAGTAATAAAATGACAATGAAGTACCAAGATCCTGTTAATACTGTCCAGTTTGAGGA
>VTLG01014957.1_pt1 | contig 20441 bp, 19 predicted proteins | sample 4694571 | NCBI WGS metagenome assembly VTLG01 (sample SAMN12604809, study PRJNA352737) | marine metagenome | biome: ENVO:00000447; feature: ENVO:00000209|ENVO:00000569|ENVO:01000036; material: ENVO:00002151; isolation source: viral sequences binned using virsorter ... | reverse complement strand
GAAGCACCATTACCTCCTCCGCCACCTCCAGCAATACATAAAAAGTCTATGTCATAAGGAGGTTCGGTTTCCCAAGTAACTGCATCATCAACAGTTGGAATCCAACCTTGTGTAGCATCTACATAAGTTATAGTTACTGATTGCATATTAGTATCATATTCAGGATTAGGAGTTGTACCTCCTTGAAAGTTTAATGAATTTTGATTGATTGTAATTTTGTTTGTTCCCCAATTTCTAGCATAATCTACAAATTTTATTGTATCTCCTACGGAAGCTGAACCTGGTAAAGTTATAGTACAAGCATTTGATGTTGTATTAATCGGATAACCTCTACCTGCTACTGCTGTTAAAGTTGAAGCAGTAACGACTGATTGCCAAGCAATATAATCTGATGCGTGTTGATTAACACTTGATGCTGAAATTCTAGCATCTGCAATAGTACCACTTAATTTTGTTGCCGCTACATCATTAATATCAGCATCAACAATCGTTCCATCAACAATTTTTGAAGATGTAATAATATTATCTGTTATATCGCCTGATGTTAAAGGTACATCTGTTGGTTTTTTACCTATATAACTTCCCATTATAATTTATTCTCCTATTATGTTATTTCCATTATGGACAAAGATGCATCAATTTTTGCTGATACACTACAGTCAATTAATATATCATCTGTAGTTTGCATAATTAACTTTGATCCACTTAAAACTTCAAGTGAACTCCCCGCAGGAATATCAACATCCTTTGCAACTAATACATCTGCATTAGTATTTGGATTTGAACCTGCTGTACTGGAAGTTAATTTGACACTTGCAGTCACTGCCGTAGTATGAACATTACAAAGTATTAATCCAAGAACAACTGTAGTAGTTGAACCTGGTACTGTGTACAATGTTAACGGTGTACCTGCACTTGCCGGCATCGCATCATTTGTTACAACTTTAAAAGTATTTGCCATTTATCCTCCTAATTATCCTAAAGCAATTGCTAGAGGCGTTGGATCTACCGCTGCCACTGTTAATGTTTCATTACCACCATCAGAATTTTCTGTGAAAGTAACGGCTTCTCCTGCTACTAATTTACCATTCAAATAACCAGCAGTAGTGTCATTTGAACTAACCCCTGTTTTTACATCTGTATCTATAGTAATTTGTACCCAAGTGGAACCATTATATACATTTAATGAATCGCTTGTAGTATCAAAATAGAGGTCGCCTGTTGTTAAAGCATCTCCGTCATTATCAACAGAAGGTGCTGAACTTTTAGCTCCTAAATAAATATCATCAAAATTATCTGCTGAAGTTGCTGCTGCCGAAGCTGAAGCTGCTGCCGCAGTTGCACTTGATGCTGCATTAGTAGCTTGAGTAGAAGCAGTCGATGCTGATGAAGCTGCATTTCCTGCTTGTGTTGTTGCTAAAGCAACTTGAGCTGCTGCTAATGTAACTTGAGCCGCACCATTTGTTGTTGCGTCTGTTGCACTTGAAGCTGCCGCTGTCGCACTTGAAGCTGCCGCTGTCGCAGAACTTGCTGCTGCAGTTGCAGAACTTGCTGCCGCTGTCGCACTTGTTGCTGCTGCCGCTGCATCTACAATTAAATCCCATTTTGCTACATCTGTATTTGAACTAATAGGTTGTGAACCTGACGATGTATGAGCTGTATTTGCTAAATAAATATTATTATTTGAAGTATCTTTAACTATGTCTCTTACGCCATAAGCTGTAGAAGCTGCCCAGTTACCTTGAAATGTTCCAAGTTCTTGAGTTGCAACTAAATTTCCTGTACTATCAAAACCTAGAACTTTGCTTCCTCTTATAGAAACAATATCTGAAATATTAACAGTAGTACCTGTATTTGATTGACCTAATTTAAAAGATCTATCTAATTGTTCTTGTTGTTGTTGAATTTGTAGTACAACTTTATCTAATGTATCTTCGTGAACACCAGCTGGAAAAGCATCACCTTCAATGTAGTCAGTAGCTTGTTCTAAAACTTGAATACGTGTTAAGAATAATTTATGAGTAGCCGGTAAGTTATTATTTAAAGTAACTGTATCTAGATCAGAATTAATATTATAGTCATACGTTCCAGATCCGCCAGACGTTTGTAAAGTTTCTACACCAGTAGCAATCACTACTGTATATACTTTTAAATCTGTTGCTGCAAATAGTTTATATGGCCAGGAATAGGCAGTTGTACTACCATTCCCAGTATAACTTATATAACTATTCTGTGCCGATACCGTCATCTAGTTGCTTCTCCTATCATATTACTTATAATCCTAGGTAAATTTCCATCACCACCTCTCTTTATAACACGACTTGGTGGAATATAAAACCTTTGATCGTAGTCTTTTTGCATCTTCCGTTCTAACCGTTTTAAATACCCAGGGTTTTGCCATTCTTGTATGTTATATAGTATTAAATAGTCTAGTGCCATTCGTAAATAAAAAAGATTAATGAATGGGGTATTACCTTGAATGATCTTTGCCATCTTAGCAAACGGATCTTCTCCTGTTTTTAATGCTTGAAATACATCAATAAAGTCATCAAATTGCCCTATTGTTGGACCCATTAAAGTAGCTAAAGCTGATCTTCCATATCTATTAAATTGTCCAAATAAGAAGTCCCCGTATAATCCTAGTCCTCCACCTTGCGCCATCGCAGCAGCAATTATGGCAGCATTATGAGCGGTATCTTCGGTAAAATGTCTTGGTTCTTTACCTCTTGCTAGATCTTTTAAATAAAGTGATATATAACCTAAGAATGATGTACCTGCAATAAAATGAGCCATGCCCGTTAATGAACCTTTTCCTTTAACTAGTCCTTCAGTTAATGTTTCTGCGCCATATCCGTATATTTCTCTTCCAAGAGATTTATGTAATACCGTAATAGGAAATGATTTAAACTGAGTTATTAATCTTGCAGCAATTCCTAAAGGAGTTCCGTCTTGTGTTCCAAGATTCATAATGGCTCTTTCAGAAGCTGATGGCATAGGAACAGCAAAATCTGCTCTATCCACATAATAGGCACCGAGAGCCGAGACTAATCTATCCTTAGTTCTTGAAATCTTACTTGCGCTATGTTTTTTAAGAAGTGGTTCTTTTGCTTTTAAATATGCTAATATTGTTGCATCATCTAAAGCTTCTAAAGCATCCGTCACAATAAATGTATTTCCATCTTCACCTTTATACTTAGCTTTACTTACCACAATATCCCATTCTCTAGCTCCAATATCATACATCTGTAATATTCTCTGAGTTTCAGGATCAAGTTTATCAAAGGTTCTATTAGCCTGTTCTCCTAATCTTTTAGCCATCATATAAGTTGCGCCAACTCTATGACTATCTGTCCAAGGAGATAATAAATTTAATTTAAAATAAGACTGCTGTGCTTTTGCAAACATCCCTGGAGTTAGGTCATTTGCACTAAATCTTGATAATGTATTACCAATGATTCCATCCATACCAACAGCTAGCATTTGTGCTACTTTTCTTCTATCAGATCCTTTCGCGCCTCTTCCTTTAAATAAATTTTCAAATGCTATTGCATATCCTTTAAATCGATTTACCCCTTGATATTTTAATTCTGCTACTTGGTTAGGAACATCAGTCAATGATGAAATAGTCGCCATCCCTAATTTAGCCATATTTTGAATATTTCTTATTGTAGAAGACCAATGTGCAGCTGTCGCATTTCCTGGAATTCTTGTTGTCCCATCTACTTCTTTAAAACCCCACCAAAATAAATTATTCTCGCTTGTTGCATACTTGCTAAATTCTTCAATTTGTTTAATATTTCCCTCAGCTTTAGCTTTTCTTAGTTCCATATCTATAATTTTTTTAATCATAGCTTTAGGATTCGGCCCTAATATTTCTAATAAAGCTCTATTTCTTCCAGCATGCTCTAATCCAAGAACGATTGTTTCTCTTAAACTTTTAGCACCAAATGCTCTGTTATAAGACATGAATGACGCGGCATCTTTAAAATGGATTAATCTATGGGCACTACTCATTCTCTTAGCTAGGTTACTTGGGCCTGTAAAACCTTTCACTATATCATCAGAAAAATCAGCTCCTTCGTGTTTTAAATGAACTCCAGTAATTAATCCTTCGTAAACCGTTCTCCAAAATTGATTAGTTTTTTCAGGATCTACACCCTCTAAAGTTCTTTCCATATCAACAGTCTCTTGAATCTTTTTAAACCAAGCTTCAAATCCTTGTCTTCTCATAAGAACAGGGTTATGCGTCTGTCTCATAATATATTCAGGTAATTTTCTTATCCACGCTCCATGACGATTTAAAGCATCAATAGAATGGTCTTGTAATTGAAATATAATCCTTGCAATCTTCTCCGCTGTAGGGTTTCCTGATGTCCCAGATTTTCCTCCAGGTTTCATTTCATGAAGTTCTACTGCTATTGCATCATCAACTTTACCTGAAACAAATTCTTCAAAGACATTTTCTTCTTCCATTTTCTTAATCATTGAAGTAATATATTTAGTAGAATGATATTTTCCTACTGCGTCTACTGATTTTCTAGCTCCACGAGCAAGTCTTACAGTTCCTACAATTAATGATCTTAGTCCTAATGCTCTATCTTTAAAGTTTCCTAAATGAGAGAGAATACGTTCTGTTGCTTGTATATTCAATAATCTTTCTCTTTGTTCTATTGCTAATCGTACTTCTTCTTTAGTAGATTCATTACTTAAAAATTGTTTAATTTTATTTTCAAGATCAGCTTCCTTAACTATTTTCTTTTCTTTATCAATCTTTTTTCCTATTGTATCTAATACTTTTGTTTTTTCAGCTTCGCTTAATTCATTAAATGATTTACCTAAAGCCGTATTAAATATTCCTATACAATCTCTATATCCAGCCATTATTTTTTACCTATTAAACAATTCAATGAAGCTTTAAGTGCTTTCTTTATTAAGTTAGTTTTTTTCATATCTTCATTAAATTTTGTATTTACATCATTCACTTCGTCAAGAAGTCTTTTTTCATTAGTTGAAACAATCTCGTCAGTTAAATCATCTATTTCTTTTTTAACTTGAGTAAATTCTTTAGAATGAACATCTGATTCTATTTTTTGAACTTTTTCTCTTGCATTTAATGCTCTTATTTTTGGATCAAGTTCTACATCAGCAGTTACAGTGCCATGCTTATTTTTAAAATAAGCTAAAGAGTTTTTAATAATATCATCAATGTTCTGAACTCCTAATGGATCTTTTGCTATAACTTGAGCGTCAATATATAATATATCATCTTGCCCATGACTATATTTAAAATAAGCTCTTCTAATTTTAAATTTAGTTCCAGGAGGCATAAGAAATTCTGCTTCTCCAAAACCTTTTGAGTTTTTAAATCCTTTATCTACAAAAGTCATATTACTTCCTTTAGGAACATGTAATCTAATTAATACAGGACGTTCTGCAGCCATCGCAAATCCCTTAGCTTTATTATGCAATAATGAGCCATTTAAAAATGAAGGAACTTCTATAACTTTTCCAACTAATAATTTAGCTTCGGCAGCTGTTTGAGGGCCATATTTTAAGCCTTCAATTCCTTGAAGTTGATTAGCCATTCTTCCTGAATAAACAGTAAAATTATCAGCGGTCTTAACTTTATTTATAGCACTTAATAAAGCATTATATCTTTTTTTAATTTGTGCCATAGCAGCTGTAGATAATGAAGGCATCTCATCAGCAGCTTTAAATACTTTAATTGGGTCTTGATTAGTAGCAATTGCATGAGCATATAAACGAAGTGTAGCACTTGATTTAGCCCACGTCATTAATGCATCTATCTCATTATTAGTTAATATTTTTTTAAGTTGATCTCTTTGTTTTAAAATATATTCATAAGCGGCTTTATGAGAATAAAATACTTTATATTTAACTTTATTATTTTTTAAATTTCCATATTCTGATTGTGCAAGTTTATCAACTTTTAATTGAAGAGTATCATCTTTAATTAATCTATCATTAATATCTTTAGGAACTGCTTTAACATCTAATTTTCCATACTGTTCTTTTAATTGAGAAGCAATATTTTGTCTAGCTAATTCATCTCTTCTATTAATTAACATAAAAATAATATCATTAGCTTCTGTTTTATTAAAGTTTCCTAAGCCTTCATTTGCTCTTACTATCCCTTCAATCTCTTCATTAGAAATTTGAAATATTTTTCTAATTGCATTTTCTAAATGTTCTACTTGCATATTAACAAGGTGTTTAGAAATATCAGGATTTTTTCCACCAAGAAAATCAATTATCTCATTAATTCTATCTGGAGCCCAGTCTGTTTTCATTTCGCCCATTGATCTAAATTTTAACGAACCACCCATATCAATAGAATGAATATTGCCATTTACATCAATAATTAAATTTCCAGGAGCTGCAAAATCTCTATTTCCTAACCATGCATGCACCATTGATGTTTCCATAAAGTTTTTAAATGCTTGTGGATTATTTTCACTTACTTTTTTAACTTCTTCCATTGTTAAAGGTTTTCCTTCTTTCCATTTAGAAGCAATTCCTACGAATTCTCCATTTTTAAATAATGGTCTAACAAGAGGTGCTCTTTCACCTAAAATTCTTCTTAAAATATGCGACGCAATCATTTCACTAATTGCCCAATCTTTATTAGCTGGTTTTTTAATATAGAACTTATCACCTGATGCTGTATGCACAGCAACATTACCATCATTAGAACCTAATTTTTCTCCTGTAATTTGAAAGTCTTCTTCTTTTAAAGGAGCACCGTTTAAATTTTCAAAATCAAGAGGAGGATTTTCTCTTTCTCCGACAGTAACACCTTCATCATCTTTACTAGGTTTATATTCTAATAAAGGAGGTTTATATCCAATTCTTTTATTATATGCTCTTTGTAAATCTGCTCCGTCAATTTCATGAGCTAATTTACCATCAGGAATATTTTTCTTTTTAGAAACATCTCTAACTGCTTTTAAAAGAACATCAACATTTACATCCTTATCATGACTAATTTGGTTAACTGCTAAATCAATTGCAGCCTTATGACGCTTCATAGAAACCCCTTGTAACCAATCTGCACCCTTACCTCCAACTACATGAAGACCGCCACCTAATGCAGTTCCAGCAAGAACGTTATAAAATGATTGAAGAATAGTATAGTCTGCTTGTTCATGCTTTTTCTGCATATATGCAGGAACTTCAAAAGCAGTTGTCCAAATAGCTCCAACTTTTAAACCTCTTCTAAGTCTTGCCATATTTAATCCAGATTGACTTATAACTCTCATAAAATTAGCAGCCGTCCCTGTTCCAAAAGTAAAGAATAATGTAGCAATATTGACTGGGTCCATCATAGCAGATACTGCAGTTGTTCCCATTCCATGCCAATATTTTTGTAAAGCTCCTTCAGCTTGTGACATAATAAATTGATATTTCATTTCAGCAATTTTTCTTTCATGCATAATCTGAGCTTCGGCAACTGTAATATCTCTATTAAAATTTAGTCTTCCATCTAATCCATATTTATCATTTGCTTGTTGAGCTGTTAATATATTTCCAGATCTCTGTTCTGTTTCTCCTGTAATAGAATTAAAATATTCTATCTCTCCTCCGACACTTAGAGTTTCTCCTTGCTCAGTAAATGATGGTTTAACTTTTGTTTGATCATAAAATCTTTTAGCAATTGAATTACTTTCATTATCACCTGTTAGATCTGATAAATTCATTATTCTAAAAGTTTCCCCTTCTTTCCAGGAAGCTTCTGAAATTGTATCATTAGTCGCTTTATAAAAATTCATACCTATATCTTTTAGGTATTCATTATCATCAGGTTTTGGTAACGTTAACGTAGCCATTACGGAAATCTTCTCTTAATAATTATATTTTCTTCATTTAAAAGATCGTCATCTTTTCTTTTTTCAGTTGTCTTATAATAAGAAGCAATCGCATCTAAATTTTCCCATGTTAAAGTAACAGGACCTCCTGCATCATAATCATAATTATCACCTGTACTTTTAACAGGATATGTATCACCAGAAAAATTATAAACCAATTCAATACCTGTTCCATCAGCTGTATTTCTCCACTGGACATTTGCTTCTAAATTATTTTTTTGATAAGTACTTAACCATCCTGTTTGAGTGTCCATAATCGCATCTCCCATCATAAGAACTTCTAAATTTTGTTCTTTTAGTTTGGTTACAAAAATATCTGCAGCCGCTGTTAGATCTGAGATGTCGTCATAATTTGTAGATTGTCTTGGAATTATATAATGTTCTCCAATAAGAAATTTATCAGTAATCATTTCTTTAAATACTCTATCTGCAGCATCTTTATAAGATAATTTAGAATCTTGGGCTATTAATGAAAGTGCTTTCTTCTCTAATAAATTTTGCCATCCATCTACCATTTTAATGGCTTCTATATTAGAACTTACAACAGCATCTCTTACAGGCATAAATAATGTTTTAATTTCATTTGCTGTATCTGTTACTAAAGTTTGATCAAGATTCTTAGTATCAATTTTTAAACGTGCTGCGATTAGAATACCAGGAAAATCAATATCATTAGAATACATTAATGCTGCTGCCACGTTTGCATTTAATTTTCCATGCTGAATTAAATCTTGAATAGCATCATCAAAATAATCCCCATAGTCCGCTTTAAGTTGTGTCACTAGAGCTTGAACATTTTGAGCATCATTTACAGCAGGATTAGTAAACATTTCTGTTAATGAAGAAATTTCAGAAAGACTTAAAACTCTAATATCAGAAGGTAAAATTCCCCAAAGCTTTTGTAAATTTTTTAGTTCTCCTATTCCATCCTGTTTAATTGAATTATTATCTGAATTAAGTTTTTCATAAATATCTTTTCTATAAGTTTGAGTAAAGCTAATAGGATCGTGATTCATTAATTTTGCCATGTTCTGGAAGTGTCCCTCTACTTTACTTTTAATTAAAATATTTGCCTTTGTATCTGTAGGAAGTTCAGCGATATAACCACTAGCCTCATTAGCATTCATCATTGAAACTTTTGAAAGTTCTGAATGAACTGATTGAGCAATTCCTACTAAATATTTATATTCAGCGACGCCACCTTTTCCTGTATAAAATTCTATATCAGCTTCAGCTAGATCATGTGTAACCTCGCCATTAGTTTCCATCGCTGCAATATTATCATCCATTTTAACTTTAAAATTAAATTTCTCACCAGCATCAATTTGATTTTTAACACCATTAATTTTATTTTTTAAAGAGATAAGCTTATCAGCTTCAATAATTTTATCAAATTTTCCTGACTCAATCATAGATTTTACAAGATCAATCCTTGTTTTATCTCCACTATCAATCACTCCTTGAATCATAGTTGTCGCAATATATGATTTACCACTTTTCTTTTCTGTACCTAATGTTTTCTGATTCCAAATATTAGTATAACCCTCAATTTTCTCAGTGCCTTTAATATCTAATCCATCTAAAATTTTATCAAAATCAGCTATAATTGTATCAAAATTTTCTGGATCCTTAACAGCAGTTAAAGCAAACCCATTTGTAATTTCACTAAGTTGAGTTTTCTGTTCAAAGAGTTGCATAGTGGCTTCATGCTGAGTTGCACTATTAAAGACTTGAAGTTTATATTGATTAATTTTTTGTTTCCATAAATTTTCTGCATCCTTATTAGGAGCTTTTAATAACATCTCATCTGCAAAAGCCATCATTTTTTCTAATGATTTTGTAGTAAATCCTTTACCACCTTTAGTTTCATCAGTTTTTTTAAACTCCTCTTCCCATTCTGTATGATTTTTATGAAGTGTATTAAAATTTTCTCCAACCCATAAAATAGCTTCTTGTCGATTATTAACTTCTTTTATTTTTGATTTATTTGCATATAATTTATTAAGAACACTTCCAACTTCACTTGCTGGAGATTTACTAGCCACTTGAATTTGCCCACCAGAGAAACCAGATGCACTTCCTTGATTTCCAAGGTTGACTCCGTTAACTGAATTTGCGTATGTTTTAATTTTTACCATTATGTAAATAATCCTATTTCTTTTCCATATTCATATTGACCATAGCCAGTAATTAATGAACCAGCTGCTTTCATTTTTGCTGCTCTTAGTGCAGCTTCACCTGTAAATGTAGCAGTATCTGCTTTGACTTGATAACCTCTTGCTTCTAAATCTGCATTATATTGTATTCTTAATTCATCCCATTTAGCTAAAATAGCATTTTCTGCAGAAATATCAACAGGAGTTCCTTCTCCAATATGTACTCCAGCTTTTGCATAGCTAACAGTTGTTGACCCTTGAATTTTTCTTAATCTTCTTCTAAGATCTGCTTTTCGAATTTCAGCTTTTTCTCCAGCAATAATTTTGTTTTGCATAGCAATCTTGGCATTGTAGTCATTCATTTGCTTCTGCATTTTGCCTTGTTGGTATGCACCGTAGGCTGACATTGCTGTACTAACTGCTAATATTGCTTTAAGACTCATAAAATTTCACCAATTTAAAATAATCCTCTTTGTTAGGACCAAACTGTTTAAGTTCTGCTTCTTTTTTAAAACCAAGAAACTCTGCAAACTTAACAGCTCGATCGAATTCTTTTATAACGTGACAGTGGACCCTATGAAACTTAAATTGTTCCGCTATCTGTTTTAAATAGAATCTTATATCTTTTATACAACGAATTTTATTCTTTTTAAACTCTGGAGATAAAAACATGTATGCTTCCCCGACTCCATTCCAATGTGGCATAACTCCACAGATCCCTATAATTTTCTTATCTTGATACCAAGAAAAGGTAGCCCCTACATATTTAAAGCATTTAACTAAATCTGCCCAACTTTTACCATAATTTTTTATCATCTTTTGCTCTGGTCCATCTAATTCTATTGCATCAAAATGCCACTCTTCAAAAGGAACAACTATAAAATCTCGCATTAATCGTATGTAGACATTTGTATCATTATAGCGGATATTGTGCATGGATGAGGCGTATCCGATTTAACATACAATTTGTTCTCTGTTGTATAACTTGCTGGCATTAAAAATGTATAATCTCCTGTTTTTGGTGTTGTTGCCGACATTGTACTAGTTGTTGTTCTAAAAGGAACGACATCCACACTTGTAGATGTTGGACCTGCTTTTAAACCTACTGTTTCAAATACTCTAAAAATACATTTATCAATTCTTCCTCTTTTACCTTGAGTTGTTCCATATTGACTTTTTGGTTCTACATTTACAGATTCTAATTCTGCATCATAAGCTAATCCTACATGACATTTTGTTGTTGCATTCGTTAAAGTAATTGCTCCAGAAGAAACTGTCTTAGTAGATTCAACTGCACCATTATTTAATACAGTAACCGTTTCACCTTCTAAATGATCTAATCCAGAAATAGATGTTGTTGAACCTCCACTGTAAGATAAACCGGAATCTAAAAAGAAAGCATCATCTTTAGTATGACCATCAGCTTCCCTATATTCCTCTTCTAAAAATTCAACATACTGTTTTGTAGCACTATTAATTGTTCTTTCAACAATCATATAAACTGTATCATAAGCATCATTTACTCCTGGAATAGTTGCTATACTTTTTACTTTAGCATTAGTTCCTGCGATAGTGTGTTGATGCCAAGCAGTTACATCTTGATTTCTATAATAAGTAAATCCTAATAATTTTCCATCACCTCTTCTTACCCAGACAACATTGTTTGGATAATTAGCAAAATAAGCTTCTTCAAAATTACCAAATCCTAAGTGTTCAGAAAGGACTGTCATATCAGGACTTGTATATGAATCATAATCAATATTATAAGCAAATTCTCTTAATCTTTTTTTATTTTTACCTATATATAAAGTTGATTTAGAAGCAGGGATTACTTTCTTATCAGCGGCACCATCATTAGTTTCATTAATCACTTGAACAGTGGTAGGTGATAATCCTTGAGTTGCAGATCCAGATGACATATTAAATGTACCATTCTTAGTAAATAAGTGAAGATATTTACCACCATACATTCCAGTAATTTGATTTACTTGATCACTTGATAAAGTAAAATTTAAACCATCACTATCTGCAATTGTAGCATCTGCTCCAGAAGGACTAAAAGTATCAAAATCCCCAGAAACAGAACCCCAAACAGTATTAGGATGAGAATCTGTATTTGCATAAATTAATCTTTCTTCATAAAAAGTAGCTTTAGTAGGATAATTTCCTATATAAAAAGCTCCTAATCTCCAATCTTTAGTAGTTGTACTAGCATTTTCAATTGGAAAATCAGCGTGCACAGAAGCAGTAACCTGAGTTCCTGAAGTATATCCAGTAATTTCTGCAGCTCCCCATTTATCAGGAGCTTTCATTCTAATCCATCTTCCAACATCATTAGCAGTAAAGACACTCGAGCTTGCTGTGATTGTAACAGAACCTGTTGTAGCACTCGAAGAGAAAGTCGTAGAAGTTCCATTTACTGCATTATAAGGGCCATCTTTAAAATCAACATCAGTTAATGTCCATGCTGTATGACCTGTTCTTGAAAGTTTAGCTGGCTCATGAGAACCATGAACAATATATAATATATCAGCTGATTGAACAAATTCTAGTTCATCAAGTTGTGCTGCAGTATAAGTTGTTGCTATTTCATAAGGAGTAGTTCCACTTGAAACTATAATTCCCTCGTCTTTATAAAATCTTATATAATTATGCCCAAATTCTAATACATACGCTTGTGTTTTAGAAAAAACAAAAGGAACAAGTCTTGCTCCTGAGTTAGAACCTGATGATGTTTTTATTTCTCTTATGAATCTTGTACCTGGTCTTTTAGTAAGACCGCCATGCATTAATACAACAAAATTTGAAATTGTGGACGCACCATTATAGTACTTGTCCATGTCGATACGACCGTTTAATCTTGGACTAAGTTCTCCTGAAGTAAAGTTTGTAAAAATTGGTGATGAATCAGCCATGTCATTTTATGTCGTATATTTATTCCATCTATAATCACTTAAATTAGTTCCAGATGTTCTTGCCTCAATCCAAAAATCTGCATCAAGCCCCTCAGGAGTTCCCTCCATAGCATCTGCGCTACGTGCTTCTTGCATTTTTTGCATATATAAAGTATTTAATGCGTCTAAACTTTTTAAATCCTGCATCAAAGGCATTACTAAAACTGATGCTAATTTAATTGCTAAAACATCAACTAATAAAGAATCATAAGTAGTTATGGTTTCATTTTTATAAATATAAGTACATTTAAAAGTATCTCCTTCTGTAACAAGTTTATCTCCCTCAATTTTATATTCAATACTATCATCTTCAGGTCTTACCATTCTTAACCAATCTGCAGGTAATTGAAATTCTGAAGTAAAATAAAAAGCAGGGGTATTTGAAGTTTTTGAGAGTGAAGTTCTCTTTATGCAACAATTCCAAGGGTGCATTCTAAATACAGCATCTCTTGTATCATCAAAAAGTTCATTAGCAAAACGTGCCGCTTTAGTATCTTCAGTTAAAGAAGATATAAATTCTGCTCCTAAAAATCCTAATGCTCTATTTACAATGTTTATCTTTGTTGTTGCCATAATTCCTTTTATAGACTAAGGGGACCGAAGCCCCCTTAGTTTTAGTTTATTAGTCTACTACATATAAAATGTAGCCTACTAGATCGTCACCTGCCGCGATAGCAGTATCTTGAGAAGTAGCTCTGATAACTACACCACCTTGTGTTTCAAAAGTGTAAGTTCCACCTGTAGCAACTTGATCAGCACCAAAATTTTGGTATCCAACCGTGTCTACAGATAAGCCATTCAAAAGACCATCTGCGTCTGCAGCAACTGCAGTCCCGCTAATGTTAGTATAAGCATCCCATCCTAAATCTAGTGTAGCTGAACCAGTAGTCCAGTTTACATAAGCATTTGAAGATGAAAGAAGAACTTTTACTTTTCCTGCAGGCAATGAGCAAAGAGCAACAGATGATGTTGCGTCTCCAGCTCCGTCTTGGTCATGAGTAAAGTAAGCAATTCTTACTCTTCCATGATAAACGTTTGCCTCATTCATAGTAACAGGAGTTGCAGTAGCGTTTGTGTACTCTGTACTTTTTTGAGTTGTAACAGCCATTTTTATCTCCTATTATTCTTCACACTTAATTTCTAACACTTTGCCCTCTTCCATTCGAGTTGCCCCGAAAGAAGCCGAACAATATACTTGGGTAGAGTTTCTTTTGTCTCTTCTAGGACCGATATCAACATTAATATCAGCACCTACTGCCAAAAGAAGACCACTTTTTGCATAAGCAATTACTCGTCTGTAGCTATTTGAATCAGTGTCGACTCTTTCAGTTCTAACAAAATTGAAGCCCATGAAAGTGTTAATTTCACCTTGTACCAAAGCTTTGATTGCGTTGTAATCAGAGCTTGTTACTTCAGTTGTTTGTAACAAATCATTAACTTGCTTAGATGTAACTATGCAGAATCTTGGATCTGAAGGATCAGTCTCATTCGCGTCCAATAATCTTTTAGCTTCTCTAAGTTTACCAATTGTTAGGCCAGAATTTGCAGCCCCACCAGACTCAACGTAGTTCACAGCGATTTGGCTTGCTGCATCAAAAGCTTGACTTCCACTTCCAGTCTTACCAGTTTTTGCAGTTCCAAAAGCAGCTTCCAGGATGATGTCATCCATTTTTCTGCCCAGTGCCCAAGCGGCGTTTTGCGCGTAAGGAGATGCTGGGTCGATAAGAAGTCTTATTCTATCAGTTCTGTCCACCATATCCGCCCAATCAAAATCTCTCAATGATACTTGTCTTCTATCATGAGGAGTTGAGATTAGAGGAGTGTCAGAATGTCTAGAAGTAACCTCTACCGCATCAACAGATCCTATACGATCATAGTATTCAAACTCAGCTTTTTGTGATTCAACACGTACGAAAGGTCTAAGTCTTGAACCTTTTTGTTGTAAAAGGTGTTCGACGTTAGCTCTGTACTGGTTGACAAAAGCCGTTGTTATTTGCGTTGACATACTATTTGCCTCCGTTAGTCATTATTAATTAATCGAAAACGCTACCCAAGTATAACCTTAGACATTTTCTCCCTTGTTTACGTCTGTGGGTACAGTCGACGGATGGACTTTTCAGCTACCCATCATCATCTACTATATAACTAGTAGACAAATTCGTACATAACTATTTATGAAGCTTGAATCGGAGTTTCATCAGGAAACGCCAATCTATATAAACCATTCATTCTGTCTACAGCAGCTTGGTGCCCTGTATGATCTCCAGAAGAATAAGCTTTCATAAATTCAGGATCACGATTATATCTAGCTATTTCTTGTTTCGCTTGATCAGGGGTCATTGTAAATGATCTAGCACTAGCTACATCAGATTTACCCTCTGCTATACCTTCCCCAATCTTAGCAAACAATTTTACAAACATCGGATTATTTCCATTGCCTGTACTATCTAGCCATTTTTTTAGATCGTCACCACCATAAGCATCAACTGCTCTAGTAGCTAAATCTATTCTTTCATCATAAGCTTTACCAAGGTCTTTCTTTAACGCATTTACCCATTGTTCATTCTGAGCAGATGCAGATGTACCTTCTAGTTCAGCTTTTTTAGATATATAGTCATGATAACCATCATATATCGCTTTAGCTTGTGTTGAAGTTAAACCGGCTTTATAAGATAAATCTCTGAATTGACTTTCAAAAGCTTCATCATAATCCAATCCTTCTGGAAGAGCTGGTCTTTCTCCAAATTTGTAACCATCTGATTTTTCAGGTCTTCCTATTTGACTATAGAAAGAACTCATTTCTTCATCAGTTGCATTACCGTCAGGAAGAGCTATTCTGTTCTTCCCAATTAGTTTTTGGCCATTTATATAACTTTTAGCCATACTACCAACATCTTTGATGTCAGATAGTGAAGGGTCATTACGTAAATCTTCAGGTAGAGAAGCTCTCCAATCAGCTGGAGCACTATTTGTTTGTGCATCCGGCGCTGGAGAAGCATCTGAGCTACCCGTAATTGCGGACCCAGTCGTTTTATCGTCACTCATTTGTTGCCTCCATATTGAGCATGTTTTTAAAGTCCTCAGGTTTCTTACCTAGAAACTTGAGTATTGACACTACGATACGTCTCATCCCTTCACGGTGAGCTGTTTCGTGCGAATCGTTTGGAACATGTGTTGTATCCAAAACGAATCCTGTTTTACAAAGATGATCTAATACTATTTTGCCATCTTTAGAATTAAACACTGCTTGATAGTGTTCATGTAATTTTTCTAAACCTACTTTTTTAGCCAACTGACTGTCCTTCTCTATTTGCTTTACCAGCTTCTGCTACATTTCTTGCTGCTTCGCTTTCTTGCTTAGCTTGTTCAGCTTCCATTTGAGCTTGTTGCTGTTCTTGTCTCTCTTGTCTAACTTGTTCAACTTCCTCTTTTTCATTCATTATTTGTGGTGGTGCATCTAATAAATGATGGAAATATCTAAATGTTTCATCAGTATTCATGTTATCTAATAGCTCAGGTTTAACTTGAAATAATGGAGCTAAACTTTCAAATAATCTAGAAACAGTAAACATTTGATTTGATTTTTGTGCTCTTGCAATAGGAGATGTATAAACAATTTTCATTTCCATTCCTTCTAATATTCCAGGAGCTTGAGGAATAAGTTTCATTCTAGACATGATTCTAAATACTCTATCAATTAATGGACCAAGAAATTCAACTTGAAGTCTACCAATCATTGGACCCATAAGTCTCATTTTCTCTTCTTGTCTAGCCATAACTTCTGTAGCTGTCATATTAGGATTATTTTTTTGATCTGGCATTTTCATCCAATCAACATGGAATGCAGCCATAATATGTTCTCTTCTATTTTGTACCATTTCTAATCCTATATCAGGACGTCCTCTTGTTTCTAATGGTTCAATACGATCCTGAGTTCCAGATCTATAAAAATTAAGACCACCCGGAACCGTTCTTACAGGTAATATAAAACCATCATCAGGAACTAATAAAGGTGGATCAGTCATTTTTTGAGCGGCCTTAATGATATTTTTCATCATTTGATTCACCATTTTAATATCAGGGAGGGATGTCATTGAAGGTGAACGTCCATATATTTCGCCAGCAACTTTTTGCCAACGTGGAACCATGTATGGAAACTCATCAAAGCCGCCTTCCTCGAGAAGAGCTTTCTCTTCGACGAGAACATAGCATGACTTGAAATTCTTTTTAGAAGGATTTTTCATAGGTTCACCATAAGTTTCTGATGGCTCAACCGCATGAATTACTTCAAATTCTCTATAAGGGTCTTTTTGTGAAATCTTAATTACTGATTCAGGAACTGCGTCTCCAAATCTTTCTAATAATTGTCTTCCTGTTCTTTTATATTTTCTATATAATGTATCTACAAAACCTTTATCATTTTCTTGTATGAAACAATCTGCTAAGTGGTATGTTCTAAATGTAATCCCAGATCCCGGAATATCTTGAACCATCATTACACCTGTTCCAAATGAACCTAAATCTAAATAAAGTTCATGTGATTGTGAATTAAAATTACTTGAAGGAAGATTAAATACTCTGTCATATAAAATATTAGTAACAGTATCTAACCATGTTTTAACAGAAAGTTCTTGATTTATTTTATCATCAAAAGTTTTAAGAGCAAACCATCTTTGAGAAGGAGAAGTTAAAAAACCGTGTAAGCCTGAAGCAAGTTGTTCATTAGCTAATGGAGCTGTTGTATCATAAATTTTTTCGTAACGATTTGTATTTCCTCTATAACGAATAGTAGAAAAATCTCCTCTATTAGGATTTACATATTCTGCACAATCCTGCCAAAGGTTTTCCCATGGAGTTCTAAATGATTTTAAAGACTCCTGTTTAGAAATAATACGTGTTACTAAATCCATTTACGCTCCTAATAATGTTTTTTTAACTATTTCAGCTTCGTCCTCTACACCTTGCCCGCCTGTTAAAATAGTTTTTCTTCTACTATATCTACTTTTCACAAGTTTTCTCGCACTCGATCCAGCGTCTGACGCACCTGCAAAAGAAGGTGCAGCCGGCATTGGTGGTGGTGCTGGTGGCTTCGGTGGACTGAAAATAGATTTTACAGCTTTTACTGCTCCGCCCATAGTTATCCTCCTAATACACTATATTCATTTTCAGCAAAGCTTGGGAGACTTTGCCTATTTTTATTATAATCCCTTGTTCCCAATGCAAGGTATCTAAATGCATCTGCGGCATGACTAGTCCAGTCGTGTAAAGGTTTATCCCTATACACTTTACGTTTTTCGTCGTAATCTTTCCGGTATTGCCGCAAAGCCTCGACTAGTACACTACATCGTTTTTCGTCGAAATAACACCTAGGAATTATACTTCTTGCAGCTTCTATTCCATCCTCAATCATTACATGCGGACAAACATCGAAGCGTAATCCTAGGTCTCTAGCAACTTCAAATCTAGATTTACCAGTCCCCATTTCCCTAACCTTTATATCATGAGGAGCTATATGACGGCCATAAACATAATCTTTTTCTCTAATAATCTTAACATAATGAGGTATCCCTTCTCCCTGGTTCTCATAGTAATCTATGATTCTATATTCCTTACCGTGTTGTTGAAAGAAAATAATAGCTGTAGAATCACCCATTCCTAGGTCCCATGAGGTATGAACCTCTAACCGAGGCTCGTAAGGAACGTTCTTTATTCGTTCTTCTCCTAAAGCTTTAGCCATTAAGCTACCATAATATGAACCAACGAGTGGAGCATCAAAACTACAATAAAATTCTTGTTGGATTAACTCTTCAGGCATCCCTGCATCACGTTCTTCTTCTATAGCATTTGAATCTAAAACGTTAGTATCATCAACACTTAATCTTTGACAAAACCATCGTTCATTTCTAGAAGCCATATTAAACATGTCATATCCGTGATTTCGACCTCTTGCGGTGTAAATAAAAACTGCCCATCCTCCATTCTCAGCCAAAATGGGACGAACGAGATCCCAGGCCCTTGGATCCTGAAGACTGTATTCTGAGAAGATGACTCCGACGGGGTTTGATCCCACCAAGCGGTCAACGTTATCTGTTCCAACAACTTGGTAAATGGAACCATTCTTAAGTTCAAGTCGCATGTCTGTGTTGTTCACAGCAGCCCATAAATCTTTTGGAAAATGCTCTAAAAAGCTTCTTCCATCTTTTGTCATACCATCCCATACAATTTTTCTTCCTTGGTTATATGTTGGTAGTAAATGCCAATATAAACCTTTTCTTTTTAGTGCTGATGTAACACACCAATTGATAGACAATAAATCTTTTCCAGCTCGTCTATGCCAGACAGCTACTGCACGTTTACCACCTTTTTCTAAATAGCTCCAAAGGTCCTTTTGGTAATCACGCGGTCGCCAATCATAAGGGACCGTAATATCCATATTTACTTTTCTTCTTCTTTAGCAAAGCTCACAAGATTAACATTAATTCCACCATCGACTGCTGCATCTAATTCAACAGCTTTTCTTTTTGGTGCAACATATTGTGCTAATTCTTTATTTGCTTGAAATCTTAATTCAGGTGTATTGCTATTATCCATAGAAATATTTGCTAATGCTTCTATTGGATCACAACCTAGTTGGTCTAGTTTAGCTTGAACAGCTTTAGTTTTTTCTCCTAAAGCACCTTTAGGTCTACCAGCGCCTTGTCTGAATCCTCCTGCTCCTTGTGTACTCATTAAAATATAATAGCTCCTAATATAAATGCAACTACTATAGCAGCTGCCATATACTTACTCTTTAGACAACAGTTGAGATACTGTTGGACTAATAGGTTTATTTTTTCTAGCATAATCCTCCTCCAATGTTTCAAACGTCGCCGCTTGATTATCTGCTAACGGTACTTGTTTCTTTGCTTCTTCAAACGAATCAGCTTCTAGAAACATTATACGTACATTTGACGTAAAGTCCGGTCTTGTCATTATACGCACTTTCCATTGCATTGTATACTATATAGTCTGTTTTTTAACAGGTTCACACCAAAATTTTACAGATAACATAGCATTTTGCGGAATAGTTGGAAATTCATTTATATGTAATTCTCTTGCGTGTAAATATCCTTCAACGGCACATTCATTATGAGACTCGTATATATTTATAGGTACAGGGTTTTTACATGAGTGATTTGTTCCCAGTACGATGCATGCTTGTAACACTAGTCCATATAGTAAATTCATAATATACTTATATATAGTAATTTTAATTATTGGTATATTATATTTATTGGCCTCTACAGTCGCATTAGTAACTTTTTTTGTTTATCTTCTACTATAGTGTCACTTTATTAATTTATCCGATGTATATACTTATTTTATCCGTTAGCAAAATCCTCCCCTACCAGAGTACGCAACTTGGTGTAAGACTTTTCGGGCGCGTGTCCGGGACCCCCGGGCCC
>VTLG01011459.1_pt1 | contig 20446 bp, 37 predicted proteins | sample 4694571 | NCBI WGS metagenome assembly VTLG01 (sample SAMN12604809, study PRJNA352737) | marine metagenome | biome: ENVO:00000447; feature: ENVO:00000209|ENVO:00000569|ENVO:01000036; material: ENVO:00002151; isolation source: viral sequences binned using virsorter ... | reverse complement strand
CTGCTATAAGACATAGCTATTTTTTTATCAAAACACATCATTTGCAATTTTAAAATAGAATGCAAATACCCCATGTGGCACATGCCACCATAAGCAGGTGTAGCTACGTAAATTTTCTTAATTTCTGTCATTAAATCTTATTTTTATAGGATAATTCTTTAATTGACAACAAATTTATGTTATGAAAAAGAAAGAAAAAAACGTGAGTAAAATATTTATACAAGAAAATTTTTTTCCTTTAACCACATACAATGAAATTGTTCATCAAATGTTGGAGGTGGCATATTTTCCGCCAGATAAAGATAAAATAGAGGAATATCAAGGAAGTTATTGGCACACTCACACACTACCTAATCAATGTGATGTTCAAAAACAAATAGCTATATTAATAGCAAAAAAATTTAATTTTAATGTTTCGACATTTAAAGAATCTTCTTACACAATGGTGGGAGCTAGTGATAAACCACGACCACACACGGATAAGGATATTAAAACTACACATCAATGTTTAATTTATATGTATGGAGAGGAGTCAACAAACAACGGAACAGGTTTTTATCATGAAAAATCAAAAAATAAACATGAATTAAGTATTCATGTTGGCTTTAAACAAAACAGAGCTATATTTTTTTCTTCTGATGTTTGGCATTCCCCTTTGCAGTGGGCGGGCAACGGTTCTTTTAGGTATTCAATATGTAATTTTTTTACCTAAGCGCTGCAAGCTTCACATTAAAATTGTTTTCTTAACAGCTAATTTATGTTATGAAAAAGAAAGAAAAAAGAATGGAAACACAAAGTCATATACTAGCAATAGTTCAAGTATTTGAAGATTATATAGATCTAGATTCAGATGCTCTTATGAAAGAAATAAATCAAAGTCATATTAGAAAAAATGATAACAATGATCATACTTTTTTTGAAGATTTTAAATATCCTAATACTCCTATGTTAGAGGATCTTAAAACAAACATACATTTAAAAGTAGAAAAAATAATGAATATAGAATTAGATCTTGATGAAATATGGATTCATAAAACACCGCCCAAAGCACAAACAGGTCTTCATAACCATGCAGACGCTTTGTGTTCTTTTGTTTATTATCCTAAATTTATAGAAGGGCAAGGTAGTTTAAGATTTATTTTATTTTGGAATGGTAGAATAATTGAAAAAATAATTAAACCTAAAGAAAAAATGTTATTAATTTTTCCTAGTGAAGTTTTTCATTTTACAAGTCAAAATAATACTGAGATTGAAAGAGTATCAATATCAGGTAATTTTGATAGAAAAAAGTTGGATAAATTATGAAACCTAGTAATCATTATAATATAACTAAAACAGATATTTTTACCCAATCTATATGGCAATTTGATATGCCTAATCATAAACAATGGAAAAAAAAATTAGAAGACATTGCTCTTGTAGAATTAAATACAGATAAACATAACTTTTCTAACCAACGTACATCTGCTTGTAATGTAAAAGCAAAAAGAACAGATTGGAGATCACATCATATTTATCCAGCTATTGGAGAAGTAGCTAAAATTATTAGAGATGATATGCTTCCAGCTGTTATAAAATCAGAAAATTGGGACATGCCTGATGAATTATTTGTATGTCATTCATGGTTAAATATTTATGAAAAAGATACTTATGCTATTCCTCATGTTCATGGAACTATTTTTTCTTGCGTGTATTTTGTAAAAGTTCCTGATAACACAGGTAATTTATTTCTTCATGATCGTTATGCAAGTAAAATTAAAATAAAAGGAAACTGGGAACAAAATGATGTGCAAATTAATGCTAAAGAAGGATCAGTAGTTGTTTTTAACGGAGATGTTATGCACTCGGTTACTCCTAATACTTCTGATGACTTGCGTATATCTTTAGCTTTAAATTTAGAGCCTCGATATACTACTAAGGAAATTCATAAAGATATGTCTTATAAAGGAAAACCTCTAGATGTTTTAGATCAAACATTTACTGGGAAATTTGGGTAAGAATGATAATTGAAAAAGAAAATTTTATAAGTAATGAATTATGCGATTTTTTTGTAAAGTATCATAATACCCATCCATATGATGCTAAACACAGAAACTCAGAAGCTGGATATATTTTTACTATTAACTGTGACGAAAAAGCTGCAGAAGGAAATCCTGCTTTTAAGCTTTTATTAAATAGACTAACTTTTTTTGCAGATAAAATTTTAAAAAACACTTTTGTAGATTATTCACAAATAGTAAAATGGCCTGAAGGAGAATGGCAGGATGAACATTTAGATTTTCAAGATAAATTTCTTTCATCAGTTTTAAATTTAAATGATAATTACGAAGGCGGTGAGACTGTTATAGAGGGTAAGATTATTAAACCAAAAAAGGGTAAAATAGTTTTGTTTAATGGCACACAACAAAAACATAAAGTTTTACCAATTACATCTGGAACGAGATACACTAATACTACTTGGTATATAAACAAAACAGAAGAGGAGGTTATTAAATGAAAAAACCTAATTTATATTGTATTAAGGGAGGGGTTGGAAAACATTTACAATTTACTCCTTTATTAAAACCTTTATTTGAAAAACACCAACAAAAATTACTTATTAATTCTGCTTACCCTGAGATATTTAAATCATGTCCTGAAGTAGCTGATTCTCAATATTCATTTGTGGAAGTATTTAATGGAGGAAATTATTTTAATAAATATGATAATCTTTTTTTTCATGATCCTTATGAAAGTAATTTTTTAAAAGAAAGTTCTCATATTGTAGAAGAATGGGCTAATTTATTTGAAGTAACAGTAGAGGATTTTCGTCCTGATTATACTATTAATCCTATGGTAGAAAAAACTTTATTACCTAATATTTCTAAATTAAATAATTTTATTTTACTTCAATTTACTGGGGGACAAGGAGCACAAATTGGTGCTTATGATTTTGATAATATGGGAAGAAATTATAAATATGGTCAAGAACTTATTAGTCTTTTACAAGAGGCTTTTCCCTCTTTCTTCTTTATTGTTTTTGGACACGATAATGAAAAACCAGAATATGTGGGAGAGACTTGTTTTAATGATAAAGGAGGAGCTCCTTTATTTAAGACTAGAGAACATTTTATGATTTTAGCTAAATATTGTAAATATTTTATATCTATAGATAGTGCTCTTCAACATATATGCTCAAATCGTTCTTTTAATAATTCCAAAGGTATTGTATTATGGGGAAGAACTCAGCCTGAAAGATTTGGGTATAAAGAAAATATTAACATGCAATCAGAATATCCTAATTGTGTAGAAATTGAACCAAAGAAAATAGTAGATGAGCTTATTAAAATTTAACAATTATACTTCGGTTGATGGAAGAATAGTTAAAGCCTATGATCTTCCTCGTGAAGAAATAGACCAATTAAATTTGACCTATGAAGAAGAGAAAAAAAAATTAGACACTTTTGGCCACCGTCTAGCTGGTCGGTTAAGTTCTGAATTAGATTTTACACAAACTTTTCAAAAAACTAAAATATATAAAAGTATTGTAGAGTGTATGAATGATTATATAAATAGTTTAGCATACTTTCGTCTTCTTAAAAAACATGATTATAAATTAGAAATTACCAGTTGTTGGATAAATGATATGAAAGAGGGAGAATATAATCCTCCTCATATTCATCATGATGGAACAGGATATTCTACAGTTTTATTTTTAAAAGTCCCTGAACTTATTAATGATACTCTTCATCCTCATAAATTTAAAGATGGTAAGTTAGCTTTTAATTGTGTGAGGGGGGACGGATGTCAATGGATTAATCCTGAGGTAGGTCATTTTTTTATTTTTGAAGCTCAACAACAACATCAAGTTATGCCTTTTAAACCTAAAAAGAAAGGGGAGACTAGAAGATCTTTGTCTTTTAATTTTCATATTCTAAATCCAGTTGAAAAAGATGAAGATGAATGAAAATATTATCTTTGATTGTTGGTCATGATTCTAGTGCTTGCGTTATAAAAGATGGAAATATTTTATTTTTTATGGAAGAAGAAAAATTAACATATTTAAAAAAAGATGATCTTCCAACAAATTTAATGCAAGAAGTAAAAAAGTATGTTGATGATGAAGTTGATGTTTTTGTTTTAACTTATATTAATTTTCCAGGTTTAGTAGCTCCAGATGTTTTTAAAGAATATTTTTTAGAAAAAAATAATATTACACCTAAAAAAACAATAATAGAGATAGATCATCATTTAATGCATGCTTCATGTGCTTTTTACAGTTCAGGGTTTACAGAAGCTCTTGTTTTTGTATCAGACGGCGGAGGACGTATTAAAGGAGATTGGGAAAGTCAAGAATTTGAATCTGTTTTTACTGCAAGTTATCCTTGTGAATTTAATCTATTGGAAAAAATGCATAGAACTGGTTGGAAAAAATGGGATAATAATAATCCAATTTATTCCATGGGATTCGCTTTTCACATGGTTTGTGATATGCTAGGTTTTGAATGGTATGATTCAGGGAAAGTAATGGGTTTATCTGCATATGGAAATAATAATAACAACATAAATGATTTTTTTTATAAAAAAAATAACAAGTGGTTTGCAACTGAATACTATTATAAAATTTGGTTAGAAATTAATTATAAAGTTAAAACAGGTCTTGATTTAAAAAAAATTAAAAAAGACCTTGAGTCTTTTCAATACAAAGCTGATCTTGCTTATAAAGTTCAAAAACAAAGTAAAGAACGTTCTTTAGATAGAATTAACGACATAATTAAAAAAAATAAAATTAAAAATTTTGTTATGACAGGAGGATACGCTTTAAACTGTGTTAATAATTTTGAATACATAAAAGCTTTTCCAAATATTAATTTTTATTTTGACCCTTTAGCAAATGACGGAGGTACTTCACTAGGCGCTGCTAAATATTATTGGCATAAATTAACTAATGATAAAACAAGAAGACCATTAACATCTTTATATTTAGGACATGACTGTTAATAAAAAAATTGTAGAAAGAATATTAAGGCAAAAAATTGTAGCTTTATTTCAAGGTAGGTGTGAAGCAGGTCCGAGAGCATTATGTAATCGGTCTATATTATTTGATCCAAGAAATAAAAATGGAAAAGATATTGTTAACACTGTAAAAAAAAGAGAATTTTTTAGGCCTTTTGGGGCTACTGTTATGTTAGAACATGCACACGATTGGTTTGAAATGTTACACATAAAAGAACTTCCTTTTATGACTGTAGCCGTACCTTGCAAAAAAGAAAAAATAAATCAAATACCAGCAGTTTTACACATTGATAATACTTGTAGAATACAAACAATAACTGCAAAACAAAACAAAATAATGTATAATATATTAGAAATATTCTATGAAAAAACTGGGGTACCTATGTTACTAAATACATCTTTTAATTTAGCTGGAATGCCTTTAGCAGCCACCAAAGAATTAGCACAATTTACAATTAATAATTCAAAAATTGATTACTTATTTATAATGAAGGAAAAAAATGATTGATAAAAAAATAATTTTTTGTGCTATAAATAAAGAGATGGTAGATGTATGGCCACATCCTGAGCCTGCTTCACGAATGATTCCAAATGCCTATAGAAAATTAGAGCGTTTTACTAACAAGGATCTTCATAGAGCTACTGTTAAAACATGTATGCCTTTTTTAGATTCTCTTACAGCGGGTTACATTATTCGTTTTGATCAAGATTATATTATAAATCCTGTAGAAAATGATTTTACTATGTCTCCTGCTAATCACGAGCGTAATGAGCTTGATTATCATAATAAAGTGCAACTTCCAATAGAGTGGCATAGTAAGACAGGGGAGCACGCAGGAAAGTTTATTAATAAATGGTTAATAAAAACTCCTCCTGGATATAGTTGTTTATTTGTTCATCCTATGAATAGATATGACGAGGATAGATTTAAAATAATTGAAGGAATAGTGGATACTGATACATATATTAGTACAATTAATTTTCCTTTTATTTTATTAAAAAGAGACAAACAATTTTTAATAAAAAAAGGAGATCCTATGGTTCAGCTTATTCCTTTTAAAAGAGAAAGTTGGAAAAAATGGTCAGGTTATTATAAAGAAGAAAAACATTCTAAGACTATTTTTAATTTAACAAGCTTGGCTATTAACAAATATAAAACATTGTTTTGGAATAAAAAAAGTTTTAAATGAACACACTTAAAGATTTTATAAAATTATATCCTGATATTATTCCTCTAGAGGTATGTGAAGAAATAATAAAAGAAAAAGATTTAAAATTTTTTCCTGCAACATTGGAGGCAGGTAAAGTAACAAAATACAGAAATTGTTTGGTAAAACATCTTAACAATAAATTTGAAAATGTTTTTTTTAATGGTGTAGGAACAATACTTAAAAAATATCACGAAGAATGTCCACATTTTAATACAGGTTTATCATGCGAAGATACAGGATATGAACATTTACTGTATAGGGGATCTGATAAAGGAGAGTATAGAGAACACACTGATCATTTTGATCTTGATCCTCGAGTCCTTAGTATTTCTTTTTTATTAAATGATGATTATGAAGGAGGAAATTTTTCTTTTTTTAATAAAGAATATATTTTAGAAAAAAAAACAGGAAGTGCCATTGTTTTTCCTAGTAATTTTTGTTTTCCTCATGCAGTATTACCTGTAACTAAAGGTGATAGACATGCTGTAATTACTTGGATTCATTAATAAATGAAAACCTTATATAAACCTATAAAAAATTTACTGTCTCAAGATTTTATAGAATTTATAACTTCAAGTTCTTTGCGAAAAATTAATCAATTTACTTCTATTCAAAGAGATTTAATAGATGAGCAAGTAACTAAAGCTTATTCCTTACAGTCTTCTAAATATTTTTTATATAGAGAACTTCTTCATTTTTTTAAAAAAAGAATAGAACACGAATCTAATTTAAAGTTAAATCCTACTTATAGCTATAGTAGAATATATTTATCAGGAGCTGATCTAGAACGACACATAGATAGACCAGCTTGTGAAATAAGTATGTCTTTAACTTTAAAATATAAATACAATAATAAAAATTATAAATGGCCTTTGTGTATGGGAGAGACTCCTCTTGTTATAGAATCAGGAGATGGGGTAATATATAAAGGAAGAGAAATAGAACATTGGAGACCTATATTTACCGAACCTGATGGAAGTTGGCATCATCAAGCTTTTTTTCACTATGTTAATAAAGACGGACCTTGTAAAAATTTAAAAGAAGAAATTGATGAAGAATCAATCTCTTTTAATGACAAAGAACAAAAAAGAATAATAAAACAAAATTTATAGTGATTAAACTTAATTTAGGTTCTGGTGATAAAATAATAGCGGGATATGATAATTTAGATAAGTTTGATACTTTTAATCCAGAGTATGTTCATGATTTAGAAACCTTTCCTTATCCTTTCAAAGATAATGAGGTATCCAATATTATGCTCTCTCATGTTCTAGAACATATTGGTCAAAATCCAGATATTTTTAATAATATAATGAAAGAGCTATATAGGATTTGTTGCCATGAAGCTGAAATAGATATTATAGTTCCTCATCCAAGACATGATGATTATTTATCTGATCCCACTCATGTAAGACCTATTACTGCTTTAGGATTAGAACTTTATGATTTAGAAAGTAATACCCGCTGGATAAAAATAGATGCTTCAAATACCCCTTTGGCTATGATTCATAAGGTAAATTTTAAAATTATAAATACAGTACATTTTTTAGAAGAAAATTATGATAATTTATATAAAAAAAATAAAATTTCAAAAGAAAATTTAGACTATCATATTAGGCATTATAATAATGTTATAAAACAAACCCATTATAAACTTAAGGTAGTAAAAAAAAGTTTATTTTAACTTTGTCCTCTATTAGGCTCTTCCTCTAAAGATAAAGAATGAGGATCGTAATCCGCCCAAGTCTTACCTTCAGACTCCGTACCTTCTTCTCCTCCACCAGCGGCATACCAAGCAGTTTTTGCTTCTTCCACTTGTAAATGACGAGTTTCTGCCCAAACCAAAAGATCATTAACTGTTGTTGAACCGTGTACAATATCAGAGGTAGAAGTAAGAGGAGTATTTCCAATCATACTATGATTAGCATCACATTTTTGAACTTCATTTGGTCCTGCTAAAGAAGTCCACACAACATAATGAATAGACTCAGCTACACCTGTTGGAAGATCTGGTGCTGCATTTCCTCTGTCTGCCCAATCAAAAAATTGATGATTATTTATTTTTACAATTTCTCCTACTGCTATTGTTACTTGTGTTATTGCCATTAATATCTCCTAATGTTTTATAATATAGTTAACCACCACATAAGGTGAAAATGTATTTGTTCCTGCTGCCGTCACAGTTCCTGTTAAAGCAGTCGTTACAGCCACTGTTCCTGTTAAAGTCCCTGATAAAGTATGGGAGTGATTATGTCCTGATCCTGATCCTGTTTGTTCCATACACACATTATTTGGAATTTCACCAAAGGTAGCAGTCATTCCTGCTGGACTCCTTTTAGGTGGACTATTATAAAAAATTCTTGGTCCAAAACCTCCAGGAGGATTTGTAACTAATTGTGTACACCAAGAATTGTGTGCATGAGCCGCTAATTGAGCCGTAGTTAAAGATGTATTATCAATAGATCCTGTTACAGTAACAGATTGATTATTTGTAATAGAGTTAGTAGCAGCTTGGTTATTGGTTACAGCTACTGTAACTGTATTTGCACCGCCAGTTCCTGCCATAGCATAATTTCCACTTTCATATCCTTGAGGCAATTTACCTTGAAGATCTGGAACATTAAAAGTTGAAGAACCATCTCCAACACCATAAGTAGTAGAAATTATAGCAAATAAATCTGCATATGTTGTTCTTGAAACAGCCGCCCCATCACATAATAAATATCCTGCTGGAGCTGTAGTTTTTGTCCAAGGCTTAATTGCGCCTACTTCACTTCTATTTGTTATATCTTGTAAGTTAGCCATTAGTCGTTATATTTCAACCTCCACCCCTCTGTACCATCATAGTATACCAGAGAAATTCCTGCATTGTTAGTAGAAATTGTTAGATCCGACGAAGCGCCTTGAATAGGCTCTGAGTTTCTACCAACCGTAATATTATTAGTAGCAGCATTTCCATCACCGTCTATAATTTTTACTTGAGCTCCTATAGAAGGAGACGCAGGTAAAGTTATAGTAATTGCTCCTGTTGAACAATCACAAAAAATATTATCACCGTCCGAAGCTGTATAAGGTGAATCAGAATTTGTTTTTGCTACCCAGGCTTCTCCTAAACCTGCTAAAGAAAAAACATCATACCAATTAGTTCCGTCTGTAGCAACAATACGCATTTTACCATTTACAACGCTCATTGTATTTCCAGCAGCTCCTAAACGTAAAGTTAAATTATATCCCCCTGAAGTGTTATTATAGATCATGTAAGTTTTTTGAGTTGCAGGAAACTGAATAGTTCTAGCTGCAGTTAAAGTACCTGAAAAAACGATTGTATTTTGTCTTGCTTCGTTGGCTGCCTGAGTTTGTGGACCATCAGCATTAGTTAAAGTGTAATCACCATCTGTTAAAGTTTTTGCATAAACTCCTGCGATTGAAAATTCAAAAACTTGAGAAAAGTTATTATTAGTAATCGTTCCCCATGTACCAGAATTTTCTCCTGTGGTTTGTAATTCTGTTCTTAATCCTGTTGAGTACGTTGATACCATAGCTTGTTATTTAACACCTTTTGTTAATAATTGAAAACATTTTATGCAGCCAGGGAAACATTTTTCCAATCCGCATTCTGACTGTCATCTATAACGGACCAGTTAGTTATTCTTAAACTACCCACTGAAGATGTCAACTTATTTCCCGTTACCTGATAACTAGAACCTCCAGATATTCCATAATCTCCAATAGACACTGTAGCTGATTGTCCTGTAACAGAATAAACAGTTTCTTGTGCAACATCTCCTAAACTACCAGTAGCTGACACACCTGTTGGCATAGCTAAAGCTGGAGCTATTGCGGTTCCTACAGAAGCAGTAGCCGATTGACCTGTTGTAGCTGCATCAATAAATATATTGATAGTATAGTCTGTACCTAACTCAGCATCTAATTCATGTTCTGGAGCTACGGCAATAGTAGTATTACCATCTCCTGAAATAGAATATGGACCAATAGTAAAAGTACCGACTTGAGAATCAGGACTTATATCAGCATTACCTCTTGCTTCTTGAACTCCACTTGTACTTACGGTTGCTTCTTGTCCTGTAACAGAATGTGATAAACCTTCAGCTCCCCATTGTTGTTGTCCCCAACCAATAGACGCCCCAGTATTAATATCTGTGTCACGGTTCCATCCCGTGGTCATAGTTACAGATTCAGTTGTATCTCCTAAAGTAGAAGTTGCTTCTTGTCCGGTAACAAAAATAACATGACCAGAATTAATAAGAGGATCACCAACGGTAGACGTTGCTTCATTTCCTGTCGGATTAACTTCCGCAATTCCTGTTCCTGTGGCATTACCTACACTTCCTGTAGCTGATTGGCCGGTAACGGAAATTACTTGATGTGTAATTACACTAAAACCTGTCCCTACAGTAGCAGTAGCTTGTTGACCTGTTACACTTATTGTAGAATATTCACTCCACGCACCAGATCCCCATGTATCACGTCCCCAGCCTTGTATACTGGCCATCTAAGCCTCCTTGTTAGGCTATTCTTAAGATCGCACTATCGTCTTCAGCAGCAGGAAATGAAATTGTAAACGTTCCAGCAGTGGAAGATTTAACTCCACCAAAATCTAGTATGCATACCGCAGCATTAGTAGTTAAGCCAGTTACAGTTGAGTTATTATAAATAACCGCTGCTTGTGCTGAAATAGTTGCGCTTGTAAAAGACACATCTGCAAAATCAACAATCGCAGTAGTATTATCTAATTTTGGAAAAGTAGATTCAACTGTGCAGGCTCCTCCACCAGCAGTATAAGTTCCTGAATTGCCCACTTCGTCAGTTGTTTCATAAGCAGTCGTTGTATTATTTAACGTTACCTCTGAATCAAAAAGTGCCAATTTGAACGAATTACCAGTAGATGCAGTAAAATCATGCAAAGCTTTTAAAATTTCAAGCTTAAACGATTTAACAATACATTGTTCAATAGCCATATTTTCTCCTTAAAAGTTATGGTTGTGCAGACTCGAGAGGTATTCTCAAGACTCCATCAAAATATTCACTTCGTCTTCTACGTCCCTGTTGTTCAATAGCAAAGGCTTGCATTGCTTCTTGAAATGATTGTTGGTACATCTGCAACATATCAGCAGGTCCTTTCAAAAACTTATAGGCTTCAACCAAACATCCATACAAAAGAACATCTTCGCCATTTGTACTCAACCAAGTTGTTCCTGATGAGCCGGCGTTTGTTAGACTGCTAGGCATCCTATTTAATGCAAGTTCTACTGTAAATCCCGAACTTGGGGTAGGAGCGACGTACAAAGAATCATTATCCCAATTTCCATAATACTTTGGTACGCCAGTTGTATTACTGTTTTTATTATATTCTGCAAGAAAAGACAAATCTTTTTGAATTAAATATTTTCTGTTTCCAACACTATCTTTAATTTGTATCCAATCTACACTAATAAAAGTGGTGCTTGTTGCTCCAGGCATAGATAAATAAGGATTATCGGCTGTGAAGTTAGCTGTCATATGCCCTCTTGATACATCTAGATCAATAGTTCTAAAAATACGTTTTTCCGTATTATTAATCATAGTATTAATAACTGCATTAGAAAGCACATTAGAACTTACTTCCGTATAACTTCTTACATCATCCTGTATTTCACTTAATGTTGCCATATTATGCCGTAATTGTTACTGGTCCCGCATTTGCTCTTCCTCCACCAGCTTCACCTGACTGACCAGGAGAAGTAGTAGAAACAAATGTGAAAAAATTATCATCTACTTTAGTTATAGTATATCCATCTTCATCCTCTATTTCTGAAGCAGGAATACCAAACACCGCCATAGAATTTCTAAATCTTACAATATCTCCCGTTGATCTTCCATGATCTGGAGAATTAACTTTAATGGTTGTATTGCCTTGTGTTGTTATAAAAGGATTTAAAGGTAATAAAACAGGAACCGCGGGTGCTACTCTTGAAGGTCTAGGATTACGAAGAGCAATAGGATCATTTCCAATATGGAAAGGACCTAGTTGCGGTTGTTTTGGTTCATATTCTGATTTATGTACAATAAAACCATTCCATTCTTTTCGCATTTCCAAATAGGGAAAAGCTACTCCACTGCGGTCTGAAATTCTAAGCGCATGTTTTCCTTTTGCAAATGCCATTATCTAATTGCCTTTTCTATAGATCCACCTTTAGATTTCATATCTATTCCTAATTCTTTAAAAATATCATTAATGGCAATATCCAAAGCATCCATATCACCTGTTTCTTTTGCATCATAATATGCTTGAAATAATTGTGCTGCCCTATCCGTTCTAGCCATTAAAATCCTCCAAGATATCCTTGTGCAGGAACAAGATGAATACTAGCCCTGGTTGCATCTTCTGCTGCAGCTCTAGCAAATTCTTCTTCATACACTTGTTTTAATAATTGTATACGATCAGGAGCTCTTTTCATAGCTATATAGTAAGCTAGTCCTGCGCACATACACGGAATAAATCTAAAAGGTAAATCCACATCATTTGTATAAGTGCCTGCATCTTCAATTCGACGCAATGCATAATATTTAAAAGTATAAGTTTTTGTATCATCAGGAGAAGTATAAACATACAAAGTTGGAGTTAATGTACGTTCAAAATACCATTCTGATGGTTGTCCTGTTTCTGTTTTTTTAGGTAAATCTAAATAAGCCATTCGGCTAATTCTATCTACCGCATAATCATTAGTTCCATTGTTAACTACAGCAGATAAAACATCTATAATTCCTCTCTCCTCTGGAGAAGAAAAACTATAACTAGGTTGACTTCCTACTAATGTTTTAGAACCTTGTGTAATTTTCCATAGGTTTAAACCACGGTTCGCCCATTCTGAAAACATAATGTCTAAAGAACGGCGAGCCGTGTCTAAATCATATCCTTTACGGGTTTGTAACCCACAGCGCTCAAACGCCTCTTCAATTATCTCATCAATTTTGAGATTAAACTCAGTAGTCCCTGAAGTTGGCATATCATCCTCGTTTTCTTCTCATCTTAGCAAAAGTTTCTGCTAGACGTGCTCGTTGACCAAGCTTACCGCCTTTTTTAGCAGCTTTAGCTAATTTTTTAGCCGGTATCTTTTTTCCTTTTTTGACACCGAGAGAACGACGAAGAGCTCCTGGTTTCTTAACCGCTTTTTGTATCCACTTTTTATCTGCCACCGGTTTTTCCGTTTACCCCATTAAAAACTTCAGATGGTTGTTGACCCATCATCAATCTTTTTTTCATTGGGACATGACCTTGAGGTTGTGTAGTGGGTTTTCCCATTTTCACTCCTCTTGGGCCTACAGACTCACCATAAGACTTTACAGTCTTAGAAGCTTCGACAGCAGATCTAGTTTGTGCAGTTGAATCATAATAACTTGGCATTCATACCTCCTATGTAGTGTAGAAGACTACGCATCCCGCTGTTTCTGCATCAGCGTCAACGCACAGTCCAGTTTTAAATAATACTCCCATCTCAGGAATATATGTGTTGGCATTTGCTCCACCAGGAATAACAAGATCCATAATTTTATTTCCACCGGCAATATCACCTGTAGCGGCACAATCATGAAAAGCAATGGTCGTGGAATCGGTTGGTAACGCTGCTGCGTCATAACCTTTTAAAAAACCACGTTTGTTACTAATTAAAGTTTCGTTGTTACCTGCCGTAGCATTTTTAGCAAAAACTGGAGTTGTCATTAATAGTCAGTCTCCCTATCAAGTGCCGCCATGAAGTAATCAATAGTAGTTACTTTTGTTCCACTTGCATCACCAGATAAAGACATGCACATAAGTTTCATATTAGCTGTCGGTATTGATGTGTTAGAAGCTCCAACTTTTTGTCTATTAATAAACCATTCTATTTCATCACTAGCTGTTGCTGCTCCTTTAGTCATAATAAATCCTAAAGTAACAAATGTATCATCAGCTAAAGTAGATAGAGTTGTATTATCAAAAGTTATAACGCTAGCGCTATCTGCTTTTTCAGTTACTCCTTGAATATAACCGTTTCCATCAGTTAATAGAAAACCAGCAATATTAGATGAAGATAAAGCATTTTCAGGATTAGTAGCAAAAGTTTCAGTAAACCCTACTAATAAATCCATTTGATCAGCGTCAGAAACTTTTACTCTTCCTTCCCACCATAATTTATTTCCAGCAGTTGAAGGTAGAGCAAAGCACTCTTGTTTTGCTTGAATAGAAGCGCCATCATTCTCAGTTGTTGCTGTTGAAGTTAAAGTTGCATGTCCATTAGTTGCATCTGCAACGATTGCCACAGCTGCACCTGAATCTTTTACAATAGTCCAGTTGTGTGTTTCATCAACGGCTCCATCTTCGAAGTCGTCCATCCATTTTGCTTGATCAGGCCAATGTGATACATTCAAATTTTCAAATTGTTTTTGTCCAGCTGAATATAAAATTGGGCCCTTAAAATGTGTAGCCATAATTAAATCTCCTTTGGTCGTATAGACCATTTCGTTACGTAGTCTCTATACCGTCTGCCTAGCCAGTCTACATAACTAAATTAATACTAGGTATACTTATTGTTTAAAACAAAAAGGGCGCTTTGTAAAGCGCCCTTTAAGCAGTTAATTAAGTTAAAAACTTAACCTCCTTGTGTACCATAAATTCCACGAGGGTCAGACCAGCCAAAGCTGTATCTTTCTCTCGCTTTATATCTAACGTTTCCAGTATCGAAGTCACCTTCCATAGAGGTTGCGATAGGGGCTCTCACAAACATTTTAAGTCCGTTTGGAACGTCAGTTAATAGCCACCATGCATCTGTGTCAGTTAAGTAGTGATTAACTACATAACCTTCTGGGATCATACCCATATTTTTCATTGCATTGATGTTATTATCTGCGCTGTTGCTTTGTAAAGGAGAGTTTAGAACTCTGTCTGCAATAAATTGCGTATTGACAGGAATTACTAATTTTCTTCCTTTAGCAGCTACTTTTAAACCTCTTTCATCAATAAACCCTGCGATATCAATTAATCCAGTTTCTAAAGATGATTCATTTAGGTCAGCGTCAGTAGTTGGTCTATTTGCAAAAACACCACCTTGCGTAGTAGCATGGTTTGTTGTGCAAAGCATAGATCCGTCACCACCAAGGTAACTAGCACTAAATGAGTTGTTTAAAGTCGCTGCAGCTTTCACTTGTTTTGTGTTAGCCATTGAGCGAGCTAAAGCTCTTGTATAACGAGCTGAAAGCCTATCATACAAGTTGTCTTCGATTGCTTCTTCAGTGATTGCGAATGCCAAAGCAACAGTTTCGTTGGTATAGCGGGAAGTAAAAGCTTCCTGTGCTTGATCATAAGCGATCGAGCTACCTTCAGGTTTTACACCTGCACTACCAAATCCAACTAACATTACTTCTTCTTCGAATGCACGATCAGATGATTCAATCGAATAAAGTTCTTCATGCTCACGGTCATAGCGTTCGTACTCCAGGCCAAATAGGGCATTCAAACCTGGCTCTAACTCTTTGACCAGTTGCGATCTTGATATAGCCATTTTTTATTCTCCTATATTCCTGTTAAGGTTGTGTACGCATGTTCGTTGATTCTTACAACAAAGTTTACGTTGTTAGACGATATATCATTGTTGTCGACATCAGCGGTTACATCCACAATTCTTAACTGTTCAGCAGTAGCTGCCGCGTTTGGCGCGTCAATTTTGCATGAACTTAGTCCTGAAGTCGAGTTTCCGTTTGCATTTCCAGCTGCATTAGCGTTTGCTCCTATAACGGCTTGACCAGTTGTTCCAGCCACTGATTGACATTCAAACAAAGTATTAGGATCGTCATAGACTTTCACTTCTACATCTGTTTCGTTGTATGTCTCAGTTGAAGCAGGCCAGTATCTTGCGAATTTTGGACTGCCTTCTGAATCAGTGTAATAAAATCCACCACAAACACCTAGGATATTAGCACTCGTATTATCGGTTGCCGTTGTAATAAATCCATTAGCTTGTAAAACCACAAGACTGCCTGTGTAGATTGCTGAACCAGCGTCGGTTGCCATTTTATAGGTGCTAAAGCCTGAGCTGTTGTAACTTGCACCAAGCGTTTTCGCTGGGCGAAGTCCAAAAGCGGCATCTATATTAGCCATAATATACTCCTAAAAATGATTCGAGTTCTTTAGTTTCCAGACTCATTCTTTCCTCTAGATCCCCCGAAAGTTACACGACTTTGCCTTTCCTTATGGATAGGCATGCTTTTATGCTCTTCTTTGAATAGATCTCTATCCACAGATTCCATTTGATCTGTTGTTTGTCTTGAAAAATATTTATTTCTCGACTCAACAACTTCAAGTGGAACACGAGCAAGCAATAAGCCACCAATTCCAATAACACCTGCATGTTTCCCATCTTCTTGAGTTGGGAGGTCCCAGTCTGGATATTCGTCTGCTCTAACAAGTTCATAACCTTGTCTGAGCCTACTGATAATATTTTGATTATCTTCGTATCCCCTGGCACTTGCCCTTAACCAACGGTGTTTATATCCGTCGGGCGCAGGAGGTGCCTCCAAATTATTCGGTGGTCTCCATTCTGTCGCTCGAATTGATTTCTCACGCAGATTGGCATTGCGGGGAGTTTTGTCAACAACAATATCTTCTTCTATCTCTATATCTGCTAAAGTTGACTTAGCAGGAGATTTTTTATTTATATTTTTTGTCATAGCCTACTCCTTCACGTATTTGGCATATTCTTGTAAAGACACTCCAAGTTTTTTCGCAATAGCGACTTGGCTTGGTGATAACTTCACGGTTTTGCGTCCAGATTTGCTTGATGTTCGGGATGCAGATGCAACAGCCTGGACGGGTCTGTCACTACTGGTAGTATTATCCCCAAATTTATGGGGAAACTCTTTTTTAATTCGATTATCAATCTCACTATAGTACTCATCTGAGTTCGGGTCAAATCCTTCTTGCTCTGTCAGCTTCTTATGTAATGAATAAGCAGTGTATGTCATAGCATCATCTTTTCCAAACCACGGGTTTCTTTGAGCCCATGCTTGAGCTTTTGGGTCTGGAGGAGCAGCTGTAGGTTGTTGTATTGGAGCTGCTGTTTGAGGATTAACCGGAACTTCTTTTTGTTGTTTCTCTATCTTAGTTTGTTGAGCCTCTAAACTTTTTATTCTATTTTGATCAGCCGCTAATTGCGCTAATACAGTTTGAGCTTCTGTTTGTTTTTCAGAATCTCCTGCATCAATAGCTAATTTTAAATGATTTTTTGCCGTAGCAATTTGAGATTCAACACGACTTTTAAATTCATTTACATAACCTTGATCAAGTTGTTGAACCTTATCTTCATTGGCTTTTAATTTTTGTTGAACAGATTTGGCATAATCAGTAGCTGCTTTTTCTCGTCTTTCAGCTTCTCGAACTTTCCATGTTAGACGATCAATTCTTTTTTGAACACCATCACTAACAGTATCTAATTCATCTTTAGGTTGTTGAGTTGTTTTAACTTCTTCTACCGTAGTATCTTCTTGGACTTCCACTTTGTCTTCTTCTTCTTGTTTATCTTCAACAGCAACATTAACGGAAGGACCTGATGTATCAATATCTACAATAGGCTTACCCACGTTGTTGTTGATGGATTGTTGCGCTTCTGGCATAGTTATACTCCTCTATGATTATGAGTGCAGAGATGCATTTACCACATCATCTGGACTGTCAACGACACCGAGTATTTCATCATCATTTAAGATACGAAGTTCCCCGCCGTCAATTTTTAATCTTGAACCAGCATATCTGGCAAAGATTACCCAATCTTTTTCCTTACACCAAGGACCAGTTGGGAATTTATTCTTATCTCCATAAGCCATGGGTCCTAACTTTAGAACAAGTCCTACATTAGTTGTCCATTGTTGCTCTTGAATAAGTGTGTCGGATAGTATCACACCTCCTTTGGTTTTTTCAACCCCTTTATGAGGTAAAATGACCATTCTCCATCCTGTTGGATTAGGAATCTTAGCCATTTCAGCTTTTTCTTTTTTCTTTTCACGTGCAATAGCTGCGTGTTTAGGTAATATTAATTTACTCACTGTCTTCCTCTCTTTTCATAATATCTCTAATGTCCTGCTCCAAACCATTTAAAGAATGAAGCTGTCCTACCATATACTTGTATTTTGCAAAATCTTCAACCCCTTGCATAGTAACTTCTGTAATTTGTTCTTTCTTTTGTCTAATAGCTCTGTAAATTAATTCAGCTAAATGTAGTCCATCCATTATTTTTTTCTCTTTCTAATCCGCAAGCCTAAACGAATACGACGTCTATTTCTTCTTTTTTTGGATCCAATTTTTCGGCGTCCTTTGTGTTTTTTAGGATAACCCATTAACTAGAAGCAACGAAGACCTCCACATCAATAGCGTTAGAAGCATTTGCAGTATTTGCGGTTATAGTTGTTACATCAGCTAGACTGGCCGTTCCGACGGTTCCACTAGCCACAGCATCAATAGCTGTTCCTGGTTGAGAAAGAATAAAAGACCTTCCCCAGTCCAGATATACCCATACATTTTCAGCTGCACCACCCAAATTAATATTTACTGGATTAGCGTCATCTAAATTTGTAATGCGCACATATTTAACATTTGATGTTACGAATTGTCCTGCAGCAGGACCTGTGGAAAATGTGGCCAACGTAATATCCGTATTAGCTGTTAAATTCATAATACGTTTTGATACTTCATTGATACCAGTAATAGCAACAGAGTTAGATGATCCATGGTCTTCACCATTAAGTACAACATTTTCTGTTACTTGAACATTTAAGCTTACATTAGCAACTGTACTTGCCATTATTTATGCTCACAGTTTTTACAATCACAACTTGTACATGATCCACCATTGGAACAATGACATGCATGACCACAATTTTCACAAAGATTGTTCATAATCAAACATTAATCTTTCCACCACCACGTGGTTTTCTTTTTTTGCTACCAAATTTACCATAAGATTCATCCCTTGATGCTTTAAGTTGTTTTTTAGTACGTTTTTTTCTTCTACGCATAGCAATAGATTCATCTTCTCTAGCTTTGTAGCCTTGTTTTTTCTTCCCTACTTTTCCACCTTTGGCATAAGTAGTTGTAGTTTTTCTTCTTCCAGGCATAATCATTCCTTGCCCTCTAGTTGTTACACTACCAACCATACTCTCTCCTATTTAGTTAGTCCCTTTGCCTTCTCGAAACTTCTCATGCCGGCAACTCCGAGCATAGAGGTGACGATTGCTAGTAAGGGCCCAGTTTGAATTTCCGGAGCGGCTAATTCCATTCCAGAAAATTTTGCATACCATTCAATACATGGTGACAAAATAAACTCAAAAAATAAAGCAAAGGCTCCAACCCATCCGATTGCCGGGCGCCAGCCACTAACAAAAACGGAACGGTGACCTGCCTCTGCTTTATTTACATCTAATTGTTTTTCTGCAAGCTTTTGTTGAATGCGTTGCATAAGAATTTTTTTATCAAGTTTTTCCTCTTCTGAGGTATGAAGAGAATCAATGACGGAAGCCACTTGTTTAAGCGCTCCGTCTTTTCCCCCTACTAAATTTGATATTATTCCTAGAACCATTTTTTAGATAGCACCGATAACTATGATTACAATTATAGCTACTATACCAGCTTTAATCCAATCTTTCATGCTCCAATCGGACCACTCTTTTAAGTGAGTCCATAGATCTGATAAAAGTTTCATATTAACCTCCTATGTCCATTCATATTTGCCACCTTTAATCGCCGCACCCATTTGTCCTTTAGTGAGTTTGGATTTTAAAGGAAACTGCGGAACAGAAATAGCCTCTGCTTTTGTCGTAGAGACAGTTCCTTTTCTCGCGTACGAGTTACCTTTAATAACTGTTCCAGGTTCTGCTTTACCAGTTCCTCGTTTCCAGTCACTACTCGGTTTAACACCTGTTAGACTTGTAACATTGTTTTTACCCATTGCACAACCTCCTATTATCGTTTGTATGTTAAAGCGTGACCCGTACCATTATGGACTGCCCCGCCATGTGAATATTTTTTTACTGCGCCGCCTTTAGCTTTTTTTACTGCGCCGCCTTTTTTCATTAAAGGATATGATTGAATAGCATTTTTAATACTTATTCTCCCGTCTTTCACAGCGTGAAAAAGAGCTAGAAGTTTTTCTTTATTAGTTGCCATTTTTTACTCTCTTTGGTCCTTGTTTCGCGTAGTTTATTTTAATTCCCTGGGG
>VTLG01009737.1_pt1 | contig 20446 bp, 31 predicted proteins | sample 4694571 | NCBI WGS metagenome assembly VTLG01 (sample SAMN12604809, study PRJNA352737) | marine metagenome | biome: ENVO:00000447; feature: ENVO:00000209|ENVO:00000569|ENVO:01000036; material: ENVO:00002151; isolation source: viral sequences binned using virsorter ... | reverse complement strand
ATCGGTATGTAGAGAATTTGATATAAACATATTTTTTTCCTATTAAAAAGTTAGTATTTAAGTAAATATTTTTAACAACTTGGTAAGAATTTTTAACAACTTGGTAAAATATAAACATATGGAAAATATGCAATTCTTATGCCAAGTTTTAGGGTTGTCAAATTATTGACAAGACAGATTTTTGACACTCCTAATTGTCAAATTTTTGACACTAGGATAGTAGCAAGAATCATGCCAAAAATGAAAAAAAGAAAAAATAAATTAGGGATATACTCCTGCATTGATTTTGGCATGGATTTTGCCATAGCAAGACTTATGCCAATAATACAATTGATAACTGATACCATAACAGTATTCAAAAATTCAATTATTGAATTAAAACAATAACTTATTCTTACCAACTTGTTAAAAATTATATTTTTTCAATCAATATGCCAATAACTATCTATTTTTTGCACCCATGCCATAGCCACCCTCCCCGTACCACGTTATTATCATGGACTAATACACAGATTAGGATTTTCATGTGTTAACCACAAAGGAAAATGATAATACTTTACATTTTAGTATATATAAAACTGCTTAAAAAATAGGCATATATAACATCGGGGTAGGGCATTAATAATGTATTTGACAAATAGATAAAAATATGATATAATTAGATACAATTAAAATGTTAACATTAATAATGTTATATACATTATATATATAAATACATTTATAATGTGTTTAAAGTTAGATATAGTATATAATGTAATCTCCGTATTAGTTAAAATTACAATTTATATTGACAATGAGAAAAAAATCAGTAAAACTATATACTAATAATGTGTTAAAAAATTTCTATAATGCTGTCCGTAATAATAAACTAAATAAAATACACATCCCTCACAGTGATGTCTATTACGTAAGAGCAGCAGTAGAGGCTCATTATGGTCGTTCATTTTCTCTGAAGCATGTAGAAGCAGCAATGAAAGCAGAGGGGTGGAAGGACACGTAAATGTATTTATTATTTATATTGGCTTGTTTCGTGAACAATCCAAAAGAATGTGTGACTTTACAAGATTTGTATAGTCCTCATAAAAGCCACGATAAATGTTTGGCACGTGCCTATGTAATAGCGAAAGAAATGCGATTATATATGCCAAACTATTTTCCTAAAAGCTATAAATGCTTAAATATGGAAAAGGAAGCAGAAAAGGTAGACACATAAAATGACATTGGCAGAAGCTAAAAGAATTTTAGAAAAAGCTCCTACACATAGCAAAGCTCTAGTTGAAAAGGCTCAAGAAGTGGTAGCTACTTTTGCATCTAAAAAGGTGCAAGGCAGAAGAAAAGTAGCATATGGTGGCACAGTGGGTAAACCCCACATGTATGTAGCAGGTGGTTCTGTTACAAATAAATTAAAAAGGAGAAACTAGAGATGTCAGTAATGGAGTTTATATTTCCAAGATTGAAAAAGTCTAATGACAAAAAGAAAACTGCTAAAAAAGTAGCAAGAAGAGGTAAATCACCGGGAGCATTAGGTGGTAGAGTTAGAAGTAAATCACCGGGAGCATTAGGTGGTAAAGCTAAAACTTCTCAATTATTACCTAAAGCTAAACCTAAGAGTAAAACTAAATCTAAGGTGAAGGCAACTGCAGCTAACACAAAAAATTATGCATCAACTTTATCTATGCAAAAGAGATTAATTAAGATGGGTGCTAACATTAAAGCTGATGGTATCATGGGTCCTAAGACAAGAGCTGCTATAAAGAAGTATATTAAAAATCCTAGCACTTTAAAAAAGAAGAAGATAGACCCTTTTGCGATTAAAGGAACTAAAAAGAAGCCTAGTGCTAAATCTAGATTTACAGAACCTGTAGATAGAAAAACTAGCATGAAGAAAAAGAAAAATGTTATGTCCACTAAGGATAAAAAGTTTTTTCCGGGAACTAACATAACACCAACGAAACTACAGAGAGATAGAATGCGTAAAAGAAAGATGGCTTCTACGTAAAATCTATGGCTGTAAAGAAAAAACGACAAGTTAAAAGAAAGAAGTATGTGTTAGGTGGCTCTTCTACTAAGAGAAACTATAAGTCTGAATATGCCAATTATCATGGTAGACCTGAACAAATTAAAAGAAGAGATAGCAGAAATGCTGCTCGTAATAAATTAATTAAGTTAGGCAAAGCCAAAAGAGGTGATGGTAAAGATGTTTCTCATAGAAATGGTAATCCTAGAGATAACAGGGCAGCTAACCTAACACTTGCCTCTAAATCTAAAAACAGGTCGTTTTCTCGTACTAGAACTGCTAAGAAAAGAAATCCATATGCGTAAAAAAAAAGACCCCAAAGTGGGTACTGGGAAGAAACCAAAAGGTTCAGGTAGGCGATTATACACGGATGAAAATCCCAAAGATACAGTCAGTATCAAGTTTGCCACCCCAAGTGACGCAAGAGCAACGATTGCAAAAGTTAAAAAAGTCAATAAACCATATGCGAGAAAGATACAAATACTTACAGTCGCTGAACAAAGAGCAAAAGTAATGGGCAAGACTGAAGTAGTCAGTTTATTTAAAAAAGCAAAAGAACAATTAAAGAGAGCACATGAACGAAAAAAGAAAAAATAGATGTGATACTTGTGATTGCTATGAATGTGATTGTGATGAATGCACTTGTAGTTGTCACGAAAAAGAAGAAGATATAGAAATAGAAGGTGCTCCTGTCTAAATGATAGAGTTTCTTCTCGTGTTTATGATTGACAAACAAATAGTTAATCAAACACAAAGATTTAAAAATGTAGACAGGTGTCTATATTTTGCCGAAAAACTGCATAACCAACCCCAAATACCAACAGAGGATGGAAATAAAAGAATAACTGCATATTGCAAACCTGTAAGGAAATAAAATGTTAGCAGAACTAGCAGCAGCTAATGCTGCCTTCTCCGTAATCAAGCAATTCGTTTCAAATGGAAAAGAACTTGCTAGTTGTGGCAAACAAATTTCAGATTTTGTATTTGCAAAAGAGCAAATAGAGAAAAAAGCTAGTAAAAAAAGGTCTCAAGGTCTAGGAGGTGCAGATTTAGAAGAGTTTATGGCTCTTGAAAAGATAAAAGAGCAAGAAAAACAACTTAAAGAGCTAATGATATACGCAGGTAGACCGGGATTATGGCAAGATTGGCAAAGGTTTCAAGCTGAAGCAAGAAAATCTAGACGATACGCAGAAAAAATGGCTAAAAAACAAAGAGAAGAGCTATTAGAGTTAATAGGTTATATAGCAGGTGGTCTAGTGTTTATAGCAGGAGTAGGTTTTATTATCTATTTTGCAGCAAAATGGGCAGGTAAAATATAGTTAGAAGAAAAATATACATACCAAACAACAATAAACCACTTCGTTTACTAACACCACAGCAAGTAGAAGAAATAAATAAAAAATTAAATAGTCCTACAAGAAAAAAACAAAAGCATGATGAGTATTTAAAGAAAAAACAACTGCAGGAAAAAGTAAATTATGCAAAATTACAGGAGAAATTAAAGAATGATACAAGCACTGATAGGACCAATCGCAAATCTCGCAGGAACGTGGTTTCAAAACAAAGTAGAAAAAACAAAAGCTGATGGACTCGCTAAAGTAGCAGAGGCTAAAGCAAGAGCAACTGTTGCAGAGAAAGTTGCTGCAGGTGAAGTAGAGTGGGAAGGTAAGATGGCAGATGCTTCAGTAGATTCATGGAAAGATGAATTTGCTTTAGTTGTGTTACTAGCTCCTGCAATTTTAGTTTTCATTCCGGGCATGAGAGAATATGTTAAGAGTGGTTTTGAGATACTAGCAACTCTTCCTGATTGGTATCAATATTTATTATATATTGCTATATCTGCATCATTTGGAATAAAAGGTGTAGGTCAAGCAGCAAAGATGTTAAAGAGAGGAAAATAGAATGGCAAAAAACAGACAAGACAAAGGTGAAAAATTTAATTTACATCAAAGATTAGGTCATGCTATAAAAATTCAAATGGGAGCAGAAGCACGAGGAGACACAAAAAAAGTCAAAGAAATGGAATTTAGAATACAAAATATTCGTGCTATGATGGATGATTCTTATGATTATGGAAAGTTTAGTAGTGGGGGTTTATCAACAACAAAAAAATATGTTAACCCTGTAACTTTTGTAGACAATTTAAAGAACAAAAAATGATTAATTGGTTATTAAAATTATGGAAATCTAATAGTGGTGACTTATCTAAACACCGACTTCATACAACTAAGTATGAAGATTTGTGCATGTAATATAAAAAGGAATAGTTATGACATTAAAAGCACCAACACCAAAACAAGTAGGTTTAAAAAAATTACCTACATCAGTTCGTAATAAAATGGGATATTTAAAAAAAGGTGGTTCTGTCACAAAAAAGAAAACAACAAAAAAGAAAAGTGGCTCTAAACCAACAAATCCAAAACTTTACGCAGCAGTAAAGGCAGAGGCAAAACGTAAATTTAAAGTATATCCTTCAGCATATGCAAATGCTTGGTTGGTTAGAACTTATAAAAAACGTGGTGGTGGTTACAAATAATGAGTAGAACTGCAGGTGGATTGACTAAATGGTTCAAAGAGGACTGGAGAGATGTCAAAACAGGTAAAAAATGTGGTAGGTCAGGTAAAGAAAAAAAGAAAAGACCATACCCTGCCTGTAGACCTAAAGCAGTTGCAAGTAGAATAAGTAAACAAGAGGCTAAAAAGAAAACAGGACCTAAAAAAGTTAAATGGTCAGTTACTGCATCAGGAAGAAAGAGAAAGACTAATGTCAGAAAAAAAACCAAAAAAGTCTAAAAAAGGAGGCATGAAAGGTCATACTATAAAAGGTGGTCATAAAAGACCTACCAAAAAAGGTGCAGGTATGACTGCTAAAGGAGTTGCTAAATATCGCAGAGATAATCCGGGCAGTAAATTAAAAACAGCAGTAACAGAAAAGAGTCCAAAGGGCAAAAGAGCAAAAAGACGTAAATCTTATTGTGCAAGAAGTGCAGGACAAATGAAAAAATTTCCTAAAGCAGCTAAGAATCCTAATTCAAGATTAAGACAAGCAAGAAGAAGGTGGAAGTGCTAATGCCAATAAAAGCCTTGACTTTTTTGAAGATTTCTGCTATAATTAATGGCATAGGAAATTATTTTTATATGAAACATGTAAAGATAATACGTGATGAACAAAGAAAAAGAGGACTTAGACTGTGAACTTAGAAGTATTAAGACAAGAAATTGAAGCTGACGAAGGAATTAAATATGAAACATACCATTGCAGTGAAGGTCATTTGACTGGAGGAATCGGACATTTGATAACTGAATGGGATGAAGAGTATTATGGTAAACCTTTAGGTAGCAGTATATCGGAAGAGCAAGTTCAAGATTGGTTTGCTAGAGATGTGCAACAGTCTATAAACGATTGTATATCATTGTTTGATAACTTTGACAAACTTCCTGAAGATATACAACACGTATTAACAAATATGTCTTTTCAATTAGGCAGACCAAGATTAAGCAAATTTAAGAAGATGATTGCTGCCGTGCATGAGGAAGATTATCGTGAAATGGCAACGCAGATGGAAGACAGTCGTTGGCATAAGCAGACAACTAATAGAGCTAATAGACTTATAGCAAGAGTATTAGCTCAGAGTGTGCCAAACTAATAGGAGACTTTATGGCTATGAAAAAGAAAACTAAATACATGTCAAAGGGTGGCATGAAAAAAACAAAGTATATGTCTAGAGGTGGAGCAGCTAAAAAGACCAAGTACATGGCTAGAGGTGGAATGACAAAAAGACGTAGATAGTGTCTTACTTAATAAGTAACGTACCCCATTTTAAATGTTGGGTGCGTAAAGAGTTTACTTGCAATCATCTAAAATATCATGGTGAGTATCTACATGCACTAGCATTTGCAGTTAATACTATACCTGATAGGTCACTCAGTTTTCAGGTAGTCTTTACAGGTTGTGATGAGAAATACAACGTTCATGGTGGTGCAATGTGGGCAAGAATGCCAATACAAGCACTTGTAGCTGATATACCTGTAGATAAGTGGGCAGAGCCAATGGAAGACCATATATGTCAACCTTGGGATTGCGAATCAAGACATCATAGCATTATTGTTATGGATAGAGTCAGTTCTTCTCCTTGGCTATGTAAAATAGATAACAAGTTTTATACTGCAAGATATATGTTTACTGTTGATTATACTGACAGTGATATAGCAGATGACCCTGCACAACATAAACAATCACACGTATTGTATTTATTAGATGCAGGAAAGTGGACAGGCAATATTGTCGCACTACCAAATAACAGAGTAAGAGCAACAAGTCCTGCTCTGTGGGTTACAGGAGAAGGTGCTCCTGATTTTCTGCCATCCCAATGGACACATTCGGCAGAGTCACATGAATCTTATTTAGACCCATCTGTAACATTTAATAATTTATATGAGGATAATAATGGGAGCAAAAACAAAAAGCACACTAGAAAAGTTAAAAAAACTATTTCCTAAACTTAATAATAAACAACTTAGTGCTTTTATTAAAAAATCTAGAGGGGGAACAGGTGCTGTTGTTGTAACAAGGTCAGTTGCAGGAGTTATACCTGTTAAAAGAAAAAAGAAAAAACAGAAAAGAACAACATAATGGCTAAAGAATTAACTGAAAAACAACAAAAATTTTTAGATGTATTATTTGATGAAGCAAATGGGGATACTTCACAAGCTAAAACTTTAGCAGGGTATTCTCCTAATAGTTCTACTGCAGATATTGTTAAAGGATTAAAAGAAGAGATACTAGAGGCTACGCAAATGTTTATGGCTCGTAATGCTCCTAAAGCAGCAGTAGCAATGGTAGGGGGTATTAGTGACCCTACTGAATTAGGTATAAGAGAAAAGATGACTGCTGCTAAAGAATTGTTAGATAGAACAGGATTAGTTAAGACAGAAAAGATGCAAGTAGAGGCATCAGGTGGAGTTATATTAATGCCACCAAAAAATACTGCAGAAGAAGATGACAATTAGAAGTATAGGAACTTGGGAATTACCCCAACCAACAGATGTAAAAGAAGATAATGGAGAGTGGTCTAAGATACCTCGTATTGCAAGAACAGTTCCTTTTGGTTATGAGAAGAGTGCAGAAGATTCAGAAATTCTTAATCCTATTAAAACAGAATTAGATTTATTAGAAATGGCGAGAAAGTATGTAAAGCAATATTCTTATCGTCAAGTATCAGATTGGTTAAGAACAAAAACAGGAAGATACATTTCTCATGTAGGATTAATGAAACGATTAAAGAATGAGCAAAGACGTAAGAACCAAGCTAGAAGCCTACGCAAGTGGGCAGAGTATGCAGAAAAGGCAATCGCCAAGGCGAAAGAGATTGAAGAAGAAAGAACAGGTGCAAGAGTCAGTATCGGTTAAAAATATTATACCTGATAAACCAAAAGATTACATACCTGTAGAAGAAAAACATAATATAGTCTTTAAGCCAAACGAAGGACCTCAAACAGAGTTTCTTGCTGCACCTGAAAGAGAAGTTTTATATGGTGGTAGTGCAGGTGGAGGAAAATCGTATGCTATGTTAGCAGACCCCCTACGATATATGGGTCATCCATCATTTAGTGGATTGTTACTTAGACATACAACAGAGGAATTAAGAGAACTTATATTTAAGTCTCAAGAGTTATACCCTAAAGTTTGGAAGGGTATTAAATGGTCGGAAAGAAAGATGCAATGGGTAGCACCATCAGGTGCGAGACTTTGGATGTCATACCTAGACCGAGATGATGATGTGTTAAGGTATCAAGGTTTAGCTTTTAGTTGGATAGGCTTTGATGAGTTGACACAATGGGCAACACCATATGCATGGAATTACATGAGGTCAAGACTTCGTTCTACTGCTCCTGATTTACCAGTGTATATGAGAGCAACAACGAATCCGGGAGGTAGAGGACATCATTGGGTTAAGAAAATGTTTATTGACCCTTCGCCTTATGGTAAAGCATTTGATGCTACGGATATAGAAACAAATAAAGTTCTTAAATATCCTGAAGGGCATGAAAAAGCAGGAAAGAGTTTATTTAAAAGAAGATTTATCCCTGCTAGGTTATTTGATAATCCGTATTTAGCAGAATCAGGTGATTATGAGGCAATGCTACTTTCTTTGCCTGAACAACAAAGAAGACAACTGCTTGAAGGCGATTGGGATATAAAAGAAGGTGCTGCTTTTACAGAATTTGACAGAAATATTCATGTAGTTGAACCTTTTAAAATACCTCATAATTGGGTTAAGTTTAGGTCTTGTGATTATGGTTATGGTTCTTATAGTGCAGTTCTTTGGTTTGCAGTAGCACCATCAGAACAAATTGTTGTTTATAGAGAATTATATGTATCAAAAGTTTTAGCTACAGATTTAGCAGATATGATTTTAGATTTAGAGCAAGAAGATGGAAATATTAAATATGGTGTGTTGGACAGTTCTCTTTGGCATAAACGTGGCGATACTGGTCCTTCTCTTGCAGAACAAATGATAATGAGAGGGTGTCGTTGGAGACCTTCAGACAGAAGTAAAGGTAGTCGTGTATCAGGTAAAAATGAAATTCATAGAAGACTGCAGATAGATGAATATACGGATGAACCTAGACTTATATTTTTTAATACTTGTACGAATACAGCTTCACAAATAGCTGCTATACCTTTGGATAAAAAGAATCCTGAAGATGTAGATACAAATGCAGAAGACCATATCTATGATGCACTAAGATATGGAGTAATGACTAGACCTAGATTTAGCATATTTGACTACGACCCTATGGGCAAACCTGCACAAAGTATGCCTGTAGCAGACGCAACATTTGGATATTAATATGGCAGAAGAAAATAACGAAATTAACATAGAGAATGAAGCTATACCTATAGAAGATTCAGAAGATAGCAAAGTTAGTGATGCAGACAGAAATAATATTATACCATTCATTATGGAAAAATATAATCGTGCCGAAGATTATAGAGAGCAAGATGAACAAAGATGGCTAAGAGCATATAGAAATTATAGAGGATTATATGGTTCAGATATTCAATTTACTGAAGCAGAAAAATCAAGAGTTTTTATAAAAGTTACTAAAACCAAAACGTTGGCAGCATATGGACAAATAGTTGACGTTTTATTTGCTAATAATAAATTTCCGTTAAGTATAGAACCTACGGAACTACCAGAAGGAGTTGCAAAAGATGTATCGTTTGACCCCAAAGAACCTCAAGAATTGCGTAATCCGACTAATGAGTCACCATATGGTTACAGTGGTGATGGCATGGAATTACCTAAAGGAGCTACTGCTAAAACTTTACAAGAAAGGCTTGGTCCTTTGCAAGAAAAGTTGGGAGATGTTGAAAACCTTAAAGAAGAAAGTGGTAAAACTCCTACAGCGATAACTTTTAGTCCTGCTATGGTTGCAGCTAAAAGTATGGAAAAGAAAATACATGACCAATTAGAAGAATCAGGTGCTAATAAACACTTGAGAAGTACTGCATTTGAAATGGCACTATTTGGAACAGGTGTCATGAAAGGACCTTTTGCAGTTGATAAAGAATATCCTAATTGGGATGAAGTAGGAGAATATAATCCTTCTTTTAAAACTGTTCCACAAGTATCACATGTATCAGTATGGAATTTTTATCCTGACCCTGATGCTAATAATATGGATGAAGCTCAATACGTGATTGAAAGACACAAAATGTCAAGAACACAATTACGTGATTTAAAAAAGAGACCTCACTTTAGACCTCAAGTTATAGAAGAGGCTATAGAAGAAGGAGAAAATTATAATAAGGAATCATGGGAAGATGACTTATCAGATTATTCTCTTGACTATGGTATAGATAGGTTTGAAGTTTTAGAATATTGGGGTACTTGTGATGTAGAAATGCTATTAGAACAAAATGTAGAGATACCTAAAGATGTAAAATCTCTAGACGAAGTTCAAGTAAATGTATGGATATGTAATAATAAATTAATTAGAATGGTTATTAATCCATTCAAACCAACAAGAATACCTTATATGGCAGCACCATATGAATTAAATCCTTATTCATTCTTTGGTGTAGGTATTGCAGAAAATATGGATGACACACAAACCTTGATGAATGGTTTTATGAGAATGGCAGTAGATAATGCAGTATTGTCAGGCAATTTACTCATAGAAGTAGACGAAACTAATTTAGTTCCGGGTCAAGATTTATCTGTATATCCGGGCAAAGTATTTAGAAGACAAGGTGGAGCACCGGGTCAAGCTATATTTGGCACGAAGTTTCCAAATGTTTCAAGTGAAAATATGCAATTATTTGATAAGGCAAGACAGTTATCAGATGAAAGCACAGGATTACCTTCTTTTGCTCATGGGCAAACAGGAGTTACAGGTGTAGGTAGAACTGCATCAGGTATATCTATGTTAATGAATGCAGCAAGTGGAAGTGTTAAAACAGTTATCAAAAATGTAGATGATTATTTATTAAAACCTTTAGGAGAAGGATTATTTAAATTTAATATGCAATTTGATTTTGACCCTACTATTAAAGGTGATTTAGAAGTTAAGGCAAGAGGAACAGAAAGTCTTATGGCTAATGAAGTTCGTAGCCAAAGATTAATGTCATTTTTACAAGTAGCATCCTCTCCTGCTCTTGCACCATTTGCAAAATTTCAATATATAATTAGAGAAATTGCAAAAGCAATGGATTTAGACCCAGATAAAGTTACAAATAATATGGATGAAGCAGCATTACAGGCAGAGTTAATGAAAGAATTTCAAGCACCCCCAACTAATCAGCAACAACAGAAAGCACCTGCAGGAGCAGACCCAAATGACCCAACAGGTGCAGGTGGTGGAACTATAGGTACAGGAATCGCACCAACACCACAAGAACAAGGATTTACAGGGAGAGCACAAGGTGGAGAACAACAACAGCCAAGACCACAAACAAATACTCAGCCAACTCAAAACGTTGGTGAACAACCCCAAGCTAATCAACAGCTTCAATAATTATTTAGATTATTCAATTAGTCAACAACATAAACTAATAGAACAAGCTGATGACGTAGTTAGAATGCATAGAGCACAAGGTGCTATTATGACTTTACGAAAACTTAAATTTTTAAGAGAAGAAGTAAATGCAAAGTGGAATGACCCAAAATCTAAACCAACAAACTGAAGATGCTTTTTATGGTTATACTAGCAAAGGTATTCAACAAGAAATTGATAAAATAGAAAAAGAGTCTAACATTCAAAGTTTAGATGAGACTGTTGAAGATTTTAAATCAATAGGAACAGGTTTATTAACAGGTACTTTAGCTATTCCATCTGATATTATATCATTAGCAGAGATGGGCAATACATGGTTAGCTGATAATACTAATAGTCCTTTAGCTATGTTAATAAAAGAAAATTTACAAGACTTTGAAAAAAAATATGGAAGAGAAGCATTTGATAAAGGGTTTGAAGAGTTAACAGGCATAAAATCTGATGCAGGTGATATGAATCAGTTAGTTGGAGAAATACTTTCTCCTACAGGTTTAATTTTAGGAAGTTTAAAGTATGGGTCTAAAGTTCTTCCTGCATTATCAGATGGAGCATCAGAATTAGCTTCTACTGTAAGTAATTCTGTTAAGAACAGTGATTTATATAAAACTACAGAAGGCATGTTTGAAAAAGCAACTTTTGGAGAAGGACCTTTACTTGAAACACAAAAGATTTTTAGTGATGCACCTGTAACAAAAATAAAAGAAGAACCTGTAATACCTAATATTTTAAATAATGTTGTAGCTCCTAATGCACAAGATGCTAACAGATTTTATGACATAGAAACGAAATATTTAGAAGATAAAGATATAGTTCCTATAAAAAGTGCTACTGTAGAAGACCCTTCAGGCATGACAAGTGCAGAAGATATATTAAAGATAAAAGATAATGTATCAAAAAAGAATTATGAAAAATTAAGTTTACAACAAAAACAAGACCTATACAGATTAACAGGTGGTATGTATAGAGGTAGGGATGGAAAGTTAAGAAGACGTATTGATACAAGAGATGCTAAATTAACTTATGAAGCTCAAGATTTTGCTTTAGGTGGAACTTTATCTAAAAATACTAAAATAGGAGATTTAATTCATTATCAAGACTTGTATAAATTACATAGAAATGATGAAGGTTTTGTAGATATTGAAAATATAAGAGTTGAATTTATAGAAAGAGATAAAACTAAAAAGTATGCAGGTACTGCAAGTTATAATGCAAATCCTGCCGATGGTAAGGGAGAAGTTGTATATTTAACAAGACCTCCAGAAACAAAACTTTTATATAGAGATGATGGAAGTATTCTAGGAGAACAAAGACTTACTAAAACAGATAAAGTAGACTTAATGAGACAGGGTATACTTCATGAACTACAACATGCTGTTCAATCAAGAAATGGGTTTGATAATGGTGGTAATGTAGGTAAATTTTTAGCTGATGATTATTACACTAGATTAAAACAATTAGGCGATGATACACGTTTAACTCACAGTGATTATCTTGATAATTTTTTAAAATTTAAAGTTACAAAAGATTCTCAAAATAATACTTACGTATTTTTAAATGGTAAAAGAGTGTCTGTAGGGCAACTTAATAGTAAACAAATAGACTATATGTTTAGGCAGGGAGTTCCTAAATTAGTAAATCAAATTGTTAAAAGAGAATTTGACCAAGTTATAAAAAATAAAGAAGTATATACAGGGTTTGATGGTTTAGATTTAAATCTAAGAACATCAGGATTAAGTTCAGAAGACGTAAAACAAATTAAACTCGTAATGGCTTTTTTTGACAATAATGGTGTTACAAACTCAACACACTTTAAAAGTTATATTAAAAATATGGCTGAAAAAGAACGAAAACGAATAGACTTAGACATAGAAGAAAAAGAAGCTGTGCAAGAATATATGAAATTACCGGGAGAGCAAGAGGCTTATTCTATAGCTAGTCATGATAAATTACCAAGACAATATGATATAACGGATGTTAAACTTAGGGGTGCTGGAGTTTATAAAGGAGACCCAGAGGATGTATATACAGAAAGTGTTATACCTAAAGTAGATGTTACCATAGGAGATGACCCAAAGATTCAACAAGCTCTTCATGCTGATTTAAAAGACGTGGAACTAATTACAGGATATGTAAATACAGGGCAAAGTAGTAAGTCGGGTGTAGGCAAAAATGAAATTATAAATAGATTTGAAAATAATCCTGCATTAAAAGAAAAATCAATTAATGCTTTAAATAAAAAGAATGCAATAAATCCTGAAACAAATACAGTTACAGTTTATAGAGCTATAATAACAAGAGGTGGCAAAGAAATAGAACCTGAAACAAAAACATCAGCATCTTTATCAATAGATAGTTTAATGAAAAACATAAACAATTTTACAAAACAAGAATATAGTGGGGGAATGGGTGCTTCTTCAAAACTCGGAGATGGGGATTTGTATATAGCTAAATACGAAGTTCCTAAAGAAAGTGTAATTGGATATTTACCTGCTTTTAAAAATGATATAAATCCAAATGTTAATGACGTATTAACTAATAAGGGATTTGGGCAAGAAAATATAAAAGGTTTTAAAACAATAGACAATCAATCTGACCATGCTAAAAAACTTATAGACGACCAAGATGAAATATTAGTAGATGTTTCTAATGTAGATATGCAAATAATGAAAGATATAGAAGGTGCTAACAGACCTATTAATCAAATGAACACAGCTACCAAAATTATTGAAAAAATAGCAAAAAAAGAGATTAAAACATTAGATGATTTAGATGCATATTTAGAAGGCTCTTCTACAAGTATAGCATCTCAAGCCGACTTTAAAAAGGCATTTGATGAAAAAACGTCTACTAAAGACGTGGAACAAAAGGCAAGGCAAAAGTTTTTAGACTACTATAAAAACTATTTTAGCAAGAGTGCAAAGTAGGAGAATAAAATGGCACAATTACAACAACAAATGGAATTATTTGAGGAAGGTGGACTCAAAGATGAGGGTAATACAATAGACCCTGTATCAGGCAATGAAGTTCCTCCGGGTTCAACTCAAGAAGAAGTAAGAGATGATATACCTGCACAATTAAGTGAAGGAGAGTTTGTGTTTCCTGCAGATGTTGTAAGATATATAGGTTTAGAAACTCTAATGAGATTAAGACAAGAAGCTAAAGAAGGCTTAAAACAAATGGAAGCAATGGGTCAGATGGGTAATGCAGAAGAAGCAACTATACCTGATGATATACCTTTTGATGAGACAGATTTAGAAATATCTGAAGAAGGCGAAGAGGAAGTTGACAATAGAGCAAAAGGTGGTATAATAAAAGCTGCAACAGGTTTTTCAGGCACAACGACTACTACTCCTGCTTTAAATCAACAACAATCTGCAGGTAAAACAACTACAGGATTAAAAACTACATATCAAGCACCTGTAATTCCTGCAGCTACTACACCAACAGGATTTAGATATGGAACAGGTTCACAAGGAGATGCAACACAAAAAGCAACATATAAAGGCTTGTTTGGCGATGGAGATAAAGTAACAGGACCTGATGAATATAAAACATTTATAAATGACCAAGGACAAGAAATACAAGTGCCTTTTAAAGCAGGTAAAGTTATGACAGGCTTTACAGTTCCTGAAGGATATAAAGCTAAAGACACACAAAAAGTGGATACAGGTAAAGTTCAAACTGCTAGAACAAAAACTGCAAGAGTGGAAGAAGAATCAGGAGATGATGGTGGCATGGAATCAGCTTTAGGTGGTGCAAGAACTACTGTAAATGGAGTAGAATATGCTGTGCAATATAATTTTGATGGCACAGTAGGATTACAAAGTATAGATAATTATAAAAGAACAGGAGAAGTTAATTTTAGAACTGCAGATAAGGGTTTAGCTAGTGCTATTAAAACACAAACATTAGGACAAATAGCTCAATTAGGTAAAGCTGTAGGATTAAAAGGTGCAGCATTAGCAGAGTTTGCAAAAAGTAAAGGTATAAATATTCCGGGATATGCCAAAGTAGAAGAATTGATAAAAGGAGCTAAAGACCAAACTAAGAATTTAAAAAATTGGGATAATAATATTTTTGAAGTTACTGATGCTGATAAAGACCAAATATTTGATACTTCTATGACTAAACGAGAAATGGAAAGAATGCAAGAAGCTATAGCAAAAGGCAAAGGTGTAGATAGGTCTAAAATGGCTAGTTTAGCAGCAGACCTTCCTGATACTCCTAAAACAAGAGATGAAAGAATGAAACAAATGCAACAGAGATTTGAAGATTCAAGTCCTTCACCTTCAGTTAGTGGTCCTGCACCTGACATGACAACAGAAAAAGGAAGAGCCAGTACATATGCATCACCTTCAAGTTCTGATGATACAGGATTTGAAGATACAGGTAAAGAATATGGTGCAAGTGCAGGAGCATATGGTGGAATAGGTGATTACAATACAGGTGGACTTGCAAATAAAAAGAAACCAAAAGTTAAAAAGATGAAGAAAGGTGGATTAGCTTCTAAAAAATAATCCACAATATGTACTAGCTACTTATCCCCCCGAATGATGGCTACGATAACCCTAGGAGAAAGAAATGGCTGAAGAAGCAAAAGTAATGGTGGAAGATGCTACACCAAAGAAAAAAGCATTTATGAATAAACGTTCTACTCATGAAGAAAGAATCAAAAAAGATGAGAAAGAACTAGAAGAATTAAAGAAACAAGCTCAAGGTGAAACTGAAGAACCTGTTACAGAAGAGAAAGCAGAGGATGAGGAAGAGCCGAAGAATGCAGAAGAAAAAACTTTTAAAAAACGTTATGGAGATTTACGAAGACACTCTCAAGAAAAAGAAAGAGAATTTCAAAAACAGCTTGACGATTTAAAAATACAGTTAGAAAAGGCAACTAAAAAAGAAATTAAGTTACCTAAGACAGAAGCTGAAATAGATGAGTGGGCAAAACAATATCCTGATGTAGCAGGTATAGTAGAAACCATAGCAATTAAAAAAGCAAAAGAACAATCACAGGCTTTAGAAAAAAAGATAAAAGAGATTGATGAATTAAATGCAAAAACTACAAAAGAAAGGGCAGAAGTACAATTACTCCAAATGCACCCTGATTTTGCAGAGATAAGAGAAAGTGATGACTTTCATGACTGGGCAGATGAGCAACCTAAATGGGTTCAAGATGCTTTATACGAAAATACAGAAGATGCTAGGTCGGCAGCAAGAGCCATTGACTTATATAAGTCAGATAGAAATATTGGCAAACCGACTAAAAGCAAGAGTAGCGAAAGTGCTGCTAAGGAAGTTAAAGCAAAAAATACTAGGTCTGTTCCAGATATTGAAGGTAAATCTAATAAAATTACAGAGTCGCAAGTACAAGCAATGTCTGCAGAAGAATACGAAAAAAATGCAGACAGAGTAATGGAAGCGATTCGTACAGGGAATTTTGTCTACGATATATCTGGCTCTGCTAGATAAATTAGTTGACAAATAGTTATTTATAGGTATAACTATATATAACTTTAAATGTGACCTCTCCACGTGGACAACTCACATACAACCAACTTGACAGCCTACCTGATGGGAAAGAGCCTATGTTTAAGTAGCTATTAAGCATACACCTCTAATACTATTAGCCGATGACGAGTAAATATATAGCACATATTTTGTGCATTCGTTAAATTTTCAAAATGGAGATGAAAATGGCATTTAAAACTGCAGCAGGTTATGGTAATCTGCCTAATGGTAATTTCTCCCCAGTTATTTACTCTAAGCAGGTTCAGTTAGCCTTCAGAAAAAACTCCGTTGTTGAATCAATCACTAACTCCGATTATTTTGGAGAGATTGCCAACATGGGTGATTCTGTAAAAATCATTAAAGAGCCAGAAATCACTGTTAAGGAATATGCTAGGGGTGCAAATGTGCAACCTCAAGACCTTGACGATGAGGACTTTACATTGACTATTGATAAAGCAAATTATTTCGCTTTTAAAATAGACGATATTGAAGAGGCTCACAGTCATGTAAACTTTTCTTCACTAGCAAGTGACAGAGCAGGTTACAGACTTAAAGACAACTACGACCAAGACGTTCTTGGTTATTTGTCAGGATTTGCACAAGCATCTAATAATGCTGTCGCAAGTTCAGCAAACTCAACAGTTAATGGAACTAAAGCAGTGTCAACTGCAGGTTCAGACGAATTGTTGACTAGCATGAAGCTAAAGAAGGGTGACTTCGGTAACATTACTACAAGTAGTGCCGATGACCACTCTATACCGATAGCTCCAAGAATGGGTGGTGCAACTGCTCAAGCAACTGCTACTGCAACTCCTTTACAGGTAATTGCAAGAATGGCAAGATTGCTTGATACTCAGTTTGTAGACACTGATGGTAGATGGTTAGTTCTACATCCAACTTTTATTGAAGTTCTAAAAGATGAAGATTCACGTCTTCTTAATGCAGACTTCGGTGAATCAGGTGGATTGAGAAGTGGTCTATCTGTAGGTAAACTACACGGATTTGATGTATATATGTCAAATAACTTACCTGCAGTTGGAACAGGACCGGGAACATCAGGTTCAGCAAACCAAAACTCTAACTACGGAGTTATTGTTGCAGGACACAGTTCTTCAGTAGCTACTGCAGAGCAAATCAATAAGACAGAGACATACAGAGACCCTGACTCTTTCGCTGATATTGTTCGTGGTATGCATTTGTATGGCAGAAAGATTCTTCGCCCTGAAGCAATCACTACTGCTAAGTATAACGTAGCATAGGGAGGTATGAATGGCAACTTATGATTTAACTTCTAAAGATACCACTGGTGTATCTTCCGACTCTATCGTGGCTATGCCATCAGCTAAAAATACTAACGTCATGAGAAATATTGAGGCTTACCTTGATATTGATGATTTAGTAGCAGCAGGTGGTAGTTTTGCAGATGGAGACATCTTTCAGGTGTTAGAAATCCCTGCGAATACTCTAGTCATAAATGCAGGTGCAGAAGTAATGAAAGCATTTACTTCAAGTTGTACTCTTGACATGGACTTCGCAGCAGGTGATGACATTATTGATGGTGCAGATATAACCTCTACAGGTTTTTGTGCAGCAGGAACTAATGGTCAGACTAATACTATTGTGGGAAGTGCAGCTTCAACTTACACTCAATTTGTAACTTCTACAGATACTATTGATGCTAAGATTGCAGGTGCTGCTCCAGCTACAGGCAGACTTAGAATGTATGCCACTGTTATTGATTTAGCAGGTCATGGCTTAGATGATAAGCCTGATGAGGTTGATAGAGACCAGTTAGCATAACTTATTAGGGTGGCAGGGCAACTTGCCACTCTTTTTACAACGGAATTATAGATGTCGGGAACTTATCTTTCACTTACAAATAAAACTTTAGCACGTTTAAATGAAGTACAACTTACTTCGTCTAATTTTTCTAATGCTAGAGGAATACAAGTTCAGGCACAGAATGCAGTAAATGAGTCAGTTAGATATGTAAATCAAAGAGAATTTAATTACCCATTTAATCATGCAACAGAAACAAAAACAGTAACTGCAGGTGTAGTAAGATATAGTATACCTACTTCTGCTAAAACAGTTGATTATAATACATTTAGAATTGTAAAAGATAGTGATTTAGGTAATTCAGGTTATAGACTATCTCAATTAGATTACAACGAATATATAAACGCAGTTAGTGACCAAGAAGATGAAATTAATACAACTACAACAAGCACAACTCATACCGATAGTGTAGAAACAATAACAGTTTCTAGCACATCAGGTTTTGATTCTAGTGGTACTTTACACATAGGTAATGAAGAGATTACATATACTGCAATAGGCAGTAGCACAACATTTACAGGATGCACAAGAGGTGCAGGAGGAACAACTGCTGCTTCTATAGCCAGTGGTGTAACAGTAGCTCAGTTTGACCAAGGAGGTGTTCCTGAACATGTTATTAGAACACCTGATAATAATTATTTATTATATCCTTTTCCTAATAGGTCTTATTCAATAAAATTTGACCATTTTACATTCCCAACAGATATGTCTGCTCATGATGATACAACAAGTATACCTGCTAGATTTGATGCTATCATAGTGGATGGTGCAACTGCTTTTGTTTATCAATACAGAGGTGAAACACAACAATATCAACTAAATATGGATAGGTTTGAACAGGGCATAAAAAATATGCAAACGTTATTAATTAACAAATTTCAATATGTTCGTTCTACTTACATACCTAGAACAGGAATATATGGAGCAAACACACTAAACGCAAGGTTAACTTAATGGCAGATTTATCTCAAGTAACACCTGTAGCATTTAACTGCGAAGGTGGGTTAGTTCTTAATCGTTCTACCTTTATGATGAAACCGGGTGAAGCATTAGAACTAGAAAACTTTGAGCCTGATATAGAAGGTGGTTACAGAAGAATAAATGGGTTTAGTAAATATGTATCGGCAATAGTGCCTGTTACTTCTTCTTCTTCTGAAAAAATTTTAATGGTGGCTACTTTTGGTGGTAAAGTTGTTGCTGCAAGAGGAACAAGTATATATCAAGCAACTGCAGGAGGCTCTTCTTGGACTAGCATAGATAGTGGTAGAACAAGTGCAGGTAAGTATGCTTTTGAGAGATTTAACTTTGATGGTAATGATAAATTAATTGTAGCAGACGGAGCAAATGCTCCTACAGTATTTAATACTTCTTTTACTGCAACAGATGTTTCATCAGGTGGTGGTGGAGAAGTTAGCACTGCAGTAACAGGTGCAAAGTTTGTAGTATCATTTAAAAATCATATGTTTTATGCAGGAATGTCTGCTGCAAAACAAGAATTAGTTTTTAGTGTTCCTTTTGATGAAGATAATTTTGCTACAGGCAGTGGTGCAGGAACAATTAAAGTTGATGATACTATAACAGGACTTAAAGTTTTCCGTGAAGATTTATTTATATTTTGTGAAAATAGAATATTTAAATTATCAGGAACATCAACAAGTAATTTTGCAGTAACTGCAGTAACAAGAGATATAGGATGTATAAATGGCGATACTATTCAAGAATTTGCAGGTGACCTTATTTTTCTTGGTCCTGACGGGTTGCGTACAGTGGCAGGAACTGCCCGTATCGGTGACGTTGAATTGGGAACTATAAGTTCTAATGTTCAAAGTTTATTTGATGAAAATTTATCCAGTGCTTCTGAATTTGATTCAGTAGTTATACCTGACAAAACACAATATAGAATATTTTTTACTAAAGATGGTCAAGGTGAGAATGCAACAAATGGTGTTGCTTGTGTTATGAAAGGACAAACATTTGAGTTTTCTAAGATAAGAGGAATCAAACCTGCTTCTACAGATA
>VTLG01007971.1_pt1 | contig 20447 bp, 6 predicted proteins | sample 4694571 | NCBI WGS metagenome assembly VTLG01 (sample SAMN12604809, study PRJNA352737) | marine metagenome | biome: ENVO:00000447; feature: ENVO:00000209|ENVO:00000569|ENVO:01000036; material: ENVO:00002151; isolation source: viral sequences binned using virsorter ... | reverse complement strand
TTATGGATTGACTCTGATATTGTCTTCTCTACAGAAAAGTTCTGGCAACTCTGTGATATGGCAATACCAGCAGAAGGAGATGAGAAGAAGATCTCAGCTGGTTGGTATGCTACTGAAGATGGGACAACCACCTCAGTTGCTCACTGGTTAGAGGAAGATGATTTCAGAAAGAATGGTGGGGTAATGAATCATGAGACTGTTGAAAGTATCTCTAAGAGAAGAAAGCCTTTCACAGTAGACTACACAGGTTTTGGTTGGGTACTAATTAAGAAGGGTGTCTTTGAGAACCTTCCTTATCCTTGGTTTGCTCCTAAGATGCAAGTCTTTGAATCTGGGGCAGTACAGGATATGTGTGGTGAGGATGTTTCATTCTGCTTAGATGCCATTGAGCAAGGATTAGATATTTGGTGTGACCCTCGTATTAGGGTAGGACATGAGAAAACAAGAGTAATCTAGGAGACCTCTAATGACACTATCAAAACAAGTACAAGACTCATTGGATGAGGCACAGAGTAATCTAAGGAATGCTCTTGCCTTTGCAGCAAGGAATGAAGAACCTTATGTAAGTAAGCACATTGCTGACCTTATGCATTCAATTGAAAACATTAAACACGTTACTAACTTCATGGCGATCTCTGACAAAGTAATGAAAGACCTAAATTTGGAGGATGAAAACTAATGCCAGTCAAAAAATCTCTCTCTGGTAATGAATTTGTAGAAACCATACCTAAAAAGACAACACAAGGTAGGGGAAAACATACAAAATATGCTGCTACAAGTGCTAATAAACCTAAAAAAAGGTATAGAGGACAAGGAAAATAACAAGGAGACCTAAGGGTCTCTTTTTTTTGCGTATAAACCCTCATAAATAACTTATATTTACCGTTGTTTCATGCCTTTAGAAAGGGTTAGTAAGGGATTTAAGGACATTAGCATGTCTTTTGAGGCAAATCCTCTTAATAATGACCTTATTGGTGTCAAGAATGACACTGCTATTGCACGTTCTATCAGGAATTTAGTCCTAACTAATCCTGGTGAAAGATTTTTTAATCCTAATTTGGGTTCTAGAGTATATGAAAGCCTATTTGATAATGTGGATGAGATTTCTGCTTCTTCAATTAAGGATGAAATTGAAGAAACCATTATTAATTATGAACCTAGAGTGAAATTGCAGAGTGTAAAAGTCAATCCAGACTATGATAACCACACTTTTGACGTTACTTTAATATATGACATTATAGGAATTGATGCTCTTCCTCAACAATTAAACTTTGCACTACAGTCTACAAGATAAATGGCACTAGTAAACTTTACAGATCTTGATTTCGATCAAATAAAAACCTCATTGAGGGATTATTTGAAAGAAAATTCCAATTTTACTGATTATGACTTTGAAGGATCTAATCTTTCTAACATTCTTGATGTCTTAGCATACAATACTTACATCTCCTCATACAATGCTAACATGATTAGCAATGAGGTGTTCTTAGATAGTGCTACTTTGAGAGAAAATGTAGTAGCATTAGCAAGAAATATTGGATATACACCTAAATCTAGGACTGCATCAAAGGCAATAATTTCATTTTTTGTAAATACAACTGGTTTTACTACTAAACCTGTCACTCTAACCCTTAAAAAGGGTATAGTTGCCACTTCAGCATCAGTTTTTGGGTCAGAAAGTTATGCTTTTTGTGTTCCAAGTGATATAACAGTACCTGTAGTTGATGGAATTGCCACTTTTAGCAATGTTACAATTTATGAAGGGACATTTTTAACCTCAAATTTCACTGTTTCTTCACAAACTCCTGCTCCACCTTCAAGATATACCTTAGAAAATGCAAATATTGATACTTCTACCTTAGAAGTCACTGTAAGAGAGACTCAATCTAGCACTTCTACTAAAAAATACGTATTTTCTGACACTTTAATAGAAGTTACCTCCTCTTCTAGGGTATATTTCCTTCAGGAAGTAGATGATCAGAGATATGAGCTCATTTTTGGTGATGGAGTCTTTGGAGAAAAATTAAAATCACTTAATTATATTGAAGTTTCCTATATTACCACTGCTGGAGAGGCAGCAAATGGAGTTTCTTCCTTTAATTTTAATGGAAGAATAGTAGATAACAATAATAACCTTATTAGTACAGGAATTTCTATACTTTCTACAGTAAATGAGTCTGTAGGAGGCAAAGAAATTGAATCTGTTGACTCAATTAAGCGTTTTGCACCTAAAATTTACTCAACATTTAATAGAGCAGTCACAGCAGGTGATTATGAAGCACTAATTCCTAAAATTTATCCAGAAACTCAATCAGTTTCTGTTTTTGGAGGTGAAGAAATGCAACCTCCTCAATATGGGAAGGTTTTTATTACCATAAAACCATTTTATGGTCCTTATGTTCCAGATTCCATTAAAAATAACCTTAATACCATGTTAAGGAAATATTCTGTTGCTGGAATTGTCACTGAAATTTTAGATTTAAAATATTTGTACATTGAAGCTCATATTAATGCATATTATAACCCTAGTTTGGCATCAGACTCCAATTCTGTAAAATCTATAGTATTAAACAATATTACTAAGTATTCAGAATCATCAGAAATGAATAAATATGGGGCAAGATTTAAATATAGTAAATTTCAGTCTATTGTAGATAATAGTAATGATTCTATCACTTCCAATATTACTAAAATTGAAATGAGAAGAGATATGAAACCTTTATTAAATCAAAATGCAGAATATGAATTATGTTTTGGTAATTCTTTTTATATAAAGAGCACTAATGGATATAATATTAAATCATCAGGATTTAATATTTTTGGAATTGCAGATACTGTTTATTTAAGTGATATTCCTACTAATAATAGAGTTGGAAAATTATTTTTGTTTAAATTAGATGGTAGAAATTCACCAACTGTAGTAAGTGGTAATGTTGGAACTATTGATTATGAAAGAGCTGAAATTTTACTTAAACCTATTAATATTACAGGGACATCTAAAAAAGTTCAAGATATTCCTATTATAGAAGTATCAGGATGTCCTCAATCTAATGATATTGTAGGATTGCAAGATCTTTATCTACAAATGGATGTTAATAACAGTACTGTAGATATGGTCCCAGATAGTATTAGTTCTGGTGAAAATACTGCAGGTACTCTTTATACAGCAACCTCCAGTTACATGGTAGGTGATATAGCTAGATTAACAGAACCAGAATCTTTAAATACTACCCTTACTTCCTCAGATACATATATCTTAGGGTCTCCTACATCACAACCATATTAAATCATCCCGTAAGGATAAATGCCAGAAAATACAAGAGTCAAAATTAGCTCAGTCGTTAAAAATCAGCTTCCTGATTTTATAAAGGCTGATTTTCCCCTTGCTGGAGATTTTTTAGCACAATATTATACTGCTTTAGAAGGTCAAGGTTCAACCTTGGATATTCTGCAGAATATTGACAAATATGTTAAAGTTGATGAACTTACAGACCTTATAGATTCTACATCTTTATCTACTAATGTTGGAATTGCTGATAATACTATAACTGTAGATTCTACGACTGGATTCCCAGAATCTTATGGATTAATTCAGATAAATTCTGAAGTTATTACGTATACAGGTGTTACTACTAATACGTTTACTGGATGTTCAAGAGGATTTAGTGGAATTACTTCTTTTAGAGATCCTACTATTCCAGACGAATTGGTTTTTACTAATTCTGGTATTTCTACCCATTCCAGCGGAACAACTGTTAATAATTTAAGTATTTTATTTTTACAAGAATTTTTTAATAAGGTAAAAAAGCAAATTAATCCTGGATTTGAAGAAAGGGCATTATCTGCAGATATTAATAAGAGATTATTTTCAAAACAAGTAAAAGATTTTTATTCTTCTAAAGGAACAGATCAATCTTTTGAAATTTTATTTAGAGCTTTATATGGAAAGGATGTAAATGTACTAAAACCTAGAGATTTTATTTTTATTCCTTCAGATTCTCAATATAAGGTTTCTAAACAAATAGTAATAGAGGCTCTTGAAGGAGATCCAGAAAAACTTATTAATAGAAACTTATTTCAAGATAATGTAGATGGATTTCCTCAAGCTACAAGTGCTATTAGTGGCGTAGAGAAAATTGTAAGGAATAAGAAAGTATATTATAGGTTGAGTTTAGATTATAAACCAGGATCTTCAAGAGTAACTGGTGATTTTTCAATCCACCCTAATACTAAATTAGTAGATCCTATTTCAGTAGGTTCTACTGTAATGAGTGTTGATTCTACTGTTGGATTTGGAACGACTGGTAGTTTACTTGCTAATTTTGATGATGGAACTTCTAATACTATAAATTATACTTCAAAATCCTTTAATCAGTTTTTTGGATGCTCTGGAGTTGATAGAAATATAGCATCTACTCAAGATATTGCAATAAATTCTTATGCTTATGGATATTCTGGCATAGGAACCGCTGATATGGTTAAAGTTAGAGTAACTGGTGTTCTTTCTAATTTAAATAATACTTTTGATGATAATAAGTATAGTGAAGTTGGTGATGTTATTGAACCTAAGGGTTTGGGTTCTAATACTGAAAATAAAATAATTAAAACTTTATTTTCTAATATTTCTACTACTTATAATGTAGAATCTATAGAATTAATTGACAAATCTAACTTTACTTATAAACTTACTCTTTTCGATTCTCATAATTTTATTGTAGGAGATAATGCTCTTATTAATGATATAGAATGTTCTATTATTTCTCTTGTAAGTTCTAAAGAAGTATTAATTAAAGGTGCTGGAGAATTATCACAAAATGCTGATTATAAAATTCAAAGATTAATATCTAAGGCTAATTTGAGTAATTATTCATCAGCTAATATTTATACTACTAATATACAAAATTCTTACTTAAATGATGTTGGAGATACATTTATAGCTTCTCCTTCTATACCAAATTACTTTAATGATGCTTTAGATATTAGAGAGACTGATATTTTATTTTCTGGTGTATTTGAAGAAGATGAAGATGCAGGAACATCAATTAATATTCCTAATCATGGATTAATGACTGGTGAAAGGATAATTTATGTTGCTGGTGAAGGTGATAATAAGTTGAATATTACTGAAAGTGAATATTTTGTTAAAAAAGTGGATATTAACAATATAAAGATTTCTAGAAGTAGTGCAAATATTGCTAATGGAAATTATTTGTCTTTTTCTGGAAATATAACCAATAATAAATTTGAATTATCTGAATTTAATAATAAATCAATAAGATCTCAAAATTTAATAAGAAAAATACAAAAACCTATTCAATCTCCAATTTCACAATCTACTCAAAGTGGAAAAACTGGTATTTTAGTAAATGGTGTAGAAATACTTAACTATAAGTCAAATGACGTTGTTTATTATGGTCCTTTAGATGAAGTATCAGTTACAAATTCTGGATCTGGATATGATATAACAAATCCCCCTATATTTTCTGTTTCAGATCAAACTGGTATTGGAGCATCTGCTTTTTGTGAAGTTAGGGGTAATATTAGTAAAATTGAAGTGGTAGATGGTGGATTTGACTATGTTACAATACCTACTTTAAAAATAACTGGAGGAAATGGAAAAGGATGTGTAGCAACTCCTAATTTAGTATTGAAGGATCATTCTGTTGAGTTTGATTCTATAGAAACTGCTGGATTGGTTAATCTTACTAATAATACTATTGGATTTTCAACCTATCATAAATTTAGAGATGGAGAGCTTGTTTCATATAATACAGAGAAGCAAACTGCTATAGCAGGATTAACTACAAACGCTGTTTACTTCTGCTGTGTTAAAGATGCTACTACAGTATCTTTACATAAGAATTATCAAGATGCTATTGCAGGAATTTCTTCTATTAATATTACTAATTATGGAGTAGGTATTCAGGAGTTTAAATGTCAATCTAAAAAGAGAGTAATTAGTTCAGTAAATATTGGAAATAAAGGTTCTGGATATACTAATAGATTAACTGCAATAACTGCTGCTGGAATTAATACCTCTTTAAATACTATTAATATTAAGGGTCATGGATATAAAACTGGTGAGAAAATTAGGTATGATTCTAAAGGTACATCCATTATTGGTCTTGCAACTTTAACTGATTATTATGTAACTGAAGTAACTGGAGATGCTTTTAAACTGTCTGCTGTAGGTGTAGGGTCTACTGCATCTAATTTCTATTTAAATAATAAGAAATATATTAATCTAAAAGATGGTGGTAGTGGTTATCATGAATTTAATTATCCTCCTATTGAAGTAGCAGTATCTGGTCATATTGGAGTTACTACTTTTAGTGGGCAAGATTTTAATGCTTCTTTAAAACCTTTAGGAAAAGGATCTATTAGATCTGTATATGTTGTTGATGGTGGATCTGGATATGGTTCTCAAGATATTATTAATTATAATAAACAACCAGAATTTACTTTAAAGAAAGGAAAGAATTGTCAATTACTTCCTATAGTATCAGTTGAAGGAAAAGTAACAGAAGTATTAGTACTTAACGCAGGATCTGAATATAATTCATCTCCTAATTTGTCAGTAGTTGGACAAGGAGTTGGATGTGTTGTTGATCCAGTATTAAAAGGTGGATTTATTGATTCTGTTAAGATTGTTCATAGTGGAATTGGATATACTTCTTCTAATACAGAAATAAGAGTTAGATCTAATGGTAGTGGAGCTGAATTCTATTCTAATCCAAAAACTTGGACTATTAATACATTTGAAAGGTTACTTCAAAATGATCAAATTACAACTGATGATGGAGTTGTAAGTAAAGGATTAAATTCTGATTATCAATTAGAATATACTCATTTATATTCTCCTAGAAAATTAAGACAATCTACTTATGTTAGAAAGTCTGTAGGAGATAAGGAAGTATTTGTTCCAGATTTATCATTAGAAAATGATATAGAACAGGATTCTGGAACTCATTCACCTATTTTGGGGTGGGCATATGATGGTTCTCCAATTTATGGTCCTTATGGTTATTCTACTAATTCTGGAGGTTCTTTAAAAGTACTTGAGTCTGGTTATTCTGTTTCTATATCGTCTTATAGACCTAATCCTCTTACATCTAATGGAGAACAAATATATTCCAATGGATTCTTTGTTGATGATTATGTTTTTCAACCTGATAAAGATTTAGATGAACATAATGGAAGATTTTGCAAAACTCCAGAATATCCTGAAGGTGTGTATGCATATTTTTCTACTATTAATCCGAACGTTAAAGATTCTGAAGGAGCATTTAAGAATTATAGGAGACCTCAATTCCCTTATTTTATAGGTAATTCATTTAAATTTCAACCAATAAAATATAATTTTTCTCTTACATCTAATCAGGATGCTATAGATTTAAATAAAACTGATTTAGTTAGAAATACTCGTCCTTATAACTTCTTATTTGATAATTCTAGTTATGATTTCTTAGTCGATCCTAGTAGTATTAATGAACAAAAAACATTTGTTAATAACGTTAGTTCTGGTTCAATAGATGAAGTAGGAGTTACTACTGGTGGATCTGAATATAAAACTGGTGATTTTGTTTTATTTTATAATAGAGGAACTGGTGGAAATCAAGCTAGAGGTAGAGTTAGATTGGTTGAAGGAAAAACTATAAATCAAATTAGTATTGCTAATACAACTTTTTCAAATGTAGAATTTGTTCCAGAAACTAATACTAGAAGATATGTAGGTTATACTACTATACCTCACAATCTTTATACTCGAGAATTTGCTATTATTAGTGGATTGAGTACTAATGGAATAGTAAATAATACTACTCAAAGAGTGGGTATTATAACTGAAAGATTTAAATTATTTGAGCAAGTAGCTGGTATTTCAACTACAGGTATTGTTACTTTCTTTAATATAGATGGTCAGGTAGATACTATTAAGGAAAATGATATTTTAGGAATAGGAACTGAAAAAGTAAAGGTATTAAATGTAGATAATGATTTAACTAGAATTAGAGTTATAAGAGGATATGATTCTACTGTAGGATCTTCACATACTTCTAATTCTCTTATATCTCAAAATCCAAGATCTTTATATTTTACACCTATAGGTAAAAATAAAAGTTCCAATTTTAGATTGAATAAAGAGTTATATTTCAATCCTAAAGAATCTGTTGCTTTAGGAAATGTTTCTGGTGTTGGAATTGGATCTACTCTATTTTTCTCCAATCCAGGAACAGGTATTAGTGAAATTTTTATTCCTACAAAATCCATTTATTTTAAAAATCATGGATTACAATCTGGAGATACATTAACCTATAGAACCAACCAAGGGACTGCTCTAGGGGTTTCTACTGATGGTACAATGGAGTTTACTCTGTCTAATGAACAGACACTATATGCAGCTCCTTTATCAAAAGATTTAATTGGTATTGCTACTGCTAGAGTAGGATTAGGTTCTACTGGAACATACGTAGGAGTTAATAGTACTACTAATATTAGTACTTTATATTTTACTGGAATAGGAACAGGATTATATCATAGTTTAGAAACTAATTATGAAAATGTTTTATCTGGAAAAGTAGAAACATCATTAGTAACAGTATCTACTGCTTCAACTCATGGATTACAATCTCATGATAATGTTATCTTAGATATTCTTCCTGGTATTACTACATCTATAAAGGTAGCATATAATGATTATAATAGAAGATTAGTTATAAACCCTAGATCTTTTGCTGCTTCTGATGTCAGTGTATCTACTAATAGTATAACCATTGCAAGACATGGATATAAGAATGGACAAAAGATTATCTATACTGCATCTACTGCATCTGGTGGGTTATATATTAATGGAATATATTATGTCTATGTTGTAGATCCTGATTCTATTAAATTATGCAATGAACAGTATGAAGCAACAAATTCTGCTCCTGTAGTAATTGATATTACTAGTGCTTCTGCTGGTACTATTTCTCCAATAAATCCTAATATTAAAATTGAAAGAGATCAAAAAATAGAATTTGATTTATCAGATTCTTCATTATCTTTTACTAATAATGAAGTTTCATATAGTGCATTTGATTTTAATTTATATTCTGATTCTGATTTAAATAGTATTTTTGTTACATCAGGAAAAACAGATGATTTTAATGTTGTTAAGAGTGGAAGAATAGGTATAGATGCTAATGCTAAGTTGACAGTTAAAAATACAGAAGAAATTAGAAGAGATTTATATTATAATTTAGTTCCAATAAATGATACTCTTAACACTAACGTTAAAAAGGAAATTGTTAGAGATGTTTCTAATAATATTAATTCTAATAGTTTATCTTGGAGTATTAATCCTTTAACTGGATCTCATAATGTTGTAGGAGTGGGAACTACTACCTTTATATTCTCTTCTCCAATTTCTCCTGAAAAATTAGATTATTTATCATCTGATGGTAAATTAACATATTCCACTAATGGTAGTAATGCTTTTGGACCTATTAAATCGGTAAATGTTGAATCTGGGGGTAAAGGATATACCTCTTTACCTGGTATTGCGACTATTTTTAGTGATTTTGGTACTGAAGCAATTTTAAAACCAAAAAGTAATAATATAGGTAGAATATCAAATGTAGATATTAGAAATATTGGTTTTGATTATTCTGCTGATAAAACTTTAAAACCACAAGCTCAATTACCCCAGTTAGTAGAAGTTGATGCTCTTACTTCTATTTACAGAGTAGGAATTACTTCTGTTGGTTCAAATTATTTGAGTTCTCCTGGTTTAGTAGTTTTAGATGGATTAACTAAAAAAGTAGTTCCTGATGTATCTTTAGATTATGAATTAGGAGATAGTGAAGTTACTATTTTAAATAACAGTAAAGATTTAAATAATGTTAAACCTACAATTATTCCTACTAGCAATTCTAACGGAATAACAATTAATAATTTAGATTATAACGCAGGAACTAAAGATGTAACAATAACTATTGGAGCTAGTTTTAGTGATGCTGCTGATTATCCATTTGAAGTGGGTAAGAAAGTTATGATAGAAGGAGTGAGTGTTGGAGTAGGAAGTACTGGAACAGGATATAATAGTGAAAATTATGAATATAAGTTATTTGAAATAAAAGCAACAGATCCTAATATAGGTGGAACTCTTGGAACAGTACGATATAGTTTAAGTGATGTTATTCCAGAGGGTTCTGTTCCTGGAACTTTTATATCAGCAACTTCTGCTGGTAAAATTATACCAGAAAGTTATTTCCCTATTTTTGATGTGGAACTTGTGAAGAATAGATTTGAAATAGGAGAAACTTTAATTAGTGAAGATAAAAAAGGTATTTTACAATCTACTAATAAATTAAGTGGAATTCTTAAAATAGCTTCTCCACACACCTTTACTAAAGGAGAATCTATTATAGGAGAATCTTCCAAGACAAGAGGTACTATTATTGAATCTACTGGTTATACTTCTTTCTATAATGTAGAATCTTCTTCTATAGTTAATGAAGGATGGTTAACTAATTCTGGATTTTTGAATAATGATCAACAAAGAATTTTTGATAGTGATTATTATCAATATTTTTCATATTCTCTTCAATCTGAAATTCAATATGAGAAATGGAAAGAACCTGTTTCTTCTTTGAATCATACTGCAGGATTTAAAAAATTTAGTGATTTGCTTGTAAATAGTGAATCTTATGCTGGAATAGGCACAGATCAAGATGAAACTAAGTTTGAAGTTGTAACTGATTTAATTTCAGTAATGGATTTAAATACAGTATTTGATTTTGATTTAGCTAGAGAAAAAACAATAGAAATAAATTCATCAGTACTCTCGGATGAAGTAGTTTTAGATTCTAAGATTCTTGCAGATTATAGTGAGTCTGTTGGTAATAGAGTATTGACAATTGATGATATTAGTACAGAATTTAATAATAATGCTAGAACAGATGCCTATATGTCTGTTGATAGTTTTAATTTAGCAAGTGTAAGATATAGAAAATATGTTACATTTATTCGTGATAAGAGATATACTAAGGAAAGGCAGATATTATTAGTTTCTGCACTTCATGATAATACAGGTAATATCTATCTTAACCAATATGGTAGAGTTGAAACTAATACTGACTTAGGTGAATTTGGTGGAGATTTAGGTTCCTATGATATGGATATTGCTGGTGATGATGGAAGACTTTTATTCTATCCTAAGAAATTCAGCTATAATAATTATGATGTTTCTAATGTTGCTTATAACATTTCTGACAGTGTTGCTGGAGTAGGATCTACTGGATTAGGTGGTATTGTTAATATTGTAAGTAGTACTAGTACAGTACCTTTAGGAATTACTACACAACATAATATTGTATCCTTTGCTACTACTTACAGAGGATCTAAGATTCTAGTAGCATATGCGGCAAGTGATTCTTCTTATTGGGAACATGATGAAATAACTTTGGTTCATGATGGTACTAATGTAGATTTGGTAGAATATGGTCAAATAACAACTGAAATGTTGGATGACTCTGGTACTCCTGGTCTTGGAACTTACAGTGCATATATTGCTGGTTCTAGAGTTCATTTAGATCTTCATCCTACAGTATCTACTGCAAGTACATATGTTGCTAATACTATCCATGTTGATTTTGGAAATGCATCATCTGCTGGAGTGGGAACTACATCATTAAATACTTGCAATTTAGATTCTAGATATACTGCTATATCTGCTAGTGGTTCTCCATCTGCTACTACTGTAGCACAATATGAAACTGAAACATTTAATGGTGCTTATTATGTTGTATGTGTAGAAGATACTACTAATAGTCATTATCAAATATCTGAAGTAATAGTAGTAGATGATGGAACTACTGCTTATATAACAGAGTATGCTATAAACCAGACTGTTACCAATCTTGGTGATTTTGATGCTGCTATTTCTGGAGACTATACTACTTTAACATTTACTCCTATAGCAAGTGCTAACGTACAAGTTAGAGTATTTCAAAATGCTTTAAGACTAGTTGATGAAGCAAATTCTGTTAATCTAATAGATTTAGAAAATGCTACTATTGACACTGGATTTGGAGCTTATACTGCTACTGAGACTGATGTTAAGAGAGCATTTGATCTTACTCATAGACAACTCCCAATCTTTAAGAGAGACTTTGTTGGAAGTGCAACTACTACAGTTAGTCTAACTGAAGATACTATTAGATTACCTGATCATTACTTTGTTACTGGAGAGGAATTATCTTACAGATATACTGGAGCTGGTACTACTTCTGCAATTGAAATTGAAGAACAAGCTATAACTGGATATGGTACTACAGATAAAATGCCTTCTACAGTTTATGCTGTTAAGGTTGATGACTCTACTCTTAGACTTGCCACTAGCGCAGAAAATGCATTAAAGACTACTCCTACTTATTTGGATATTACTGCTGTAGGTGTTGGAACATCTCATTCCTTTACTTCTACTAAGCAAAACTCAAGATGTATATTAAGTATTGATAATGTTGTACAACAACCTATTGTTGCTACTTCTGTAACTACTACTGTTACTGGTGATGTATCCGCTACTGCTGATACTATAGTTATTTCTGGTATTACTTCTATTACTGGTGGAGATCTGTTGAAGATAGGTAGCGAAATTATGAAAGTAGATTCTGTTGGTTTAGGTGCTACTAACAGATTATTAGTAACTAGACCTTGGATGGGAACTGAAAAAGATGCATATAGTGCTAATACTTTGGTAACTAAAGTTGATGGAAATTATAATATTGTAGACAGTACTGTTAATTTCTTTACTGCTCCTGTAGGATTAACTCCTCTTTCCACTACCACTAATGAACCAGATGAAAGGGATTGGGTTGGTATTGCAACTCATTCTACCTTTAATGGAAGATCCTTTATGAGATCTGGTATTACTGGTAGTTCTGATGAACCTTATTCTAAGAACTACATTTTTGATGATATTTCTTCAAACTTTACAGGACTTACTACTTCATTTACTCTACAATCAGATGGAAGTAATGTAGCAGGGTTCTCTACAAATAATGCTATTATTTTGATCAACCAAGTAACTCAAGGTCCTCAAAGAAGTAGTTCTGCAGTAAGTGCTCCTGGTGATTATGTTCTTGTTGAAGATACTGATGGCGTAGGTATTACTACTATTCAATTTACAGGTTCAATATCATCAGTTTCTTATGATCCTAATACAGCTACTGTTCCTCTAGGTGGAGTTATAGTTTCTGTAGGTTCTACAGAAGGATTAGGTTATCAACCATTAGTTGCTGCTGGTGGTACTGCTTTTGTTTCTGGATTGGGTACTATTAGTTCTGTAAGTATTGGAAATAGTGGTTCTGGATACAGATCTGGTATTCAAACAGTTGTTAATGTAGGTGTTCAGACTTTAAGTACAGGTGCTCCTAATATTGAGTTTATTGGTACTGCTGCTATAAGTGGTGGCAATATTGTTAGTATTGCTATTACCAATCCAGGTACTGGTTATACAACAACCAATCCACCAGCAGTGGTTATTGATAAACCATTATCTTATACTAATATTCCTCTTTTCTATACTGCATCTTCTGCTGGAGTTGGATCAGAAGCAAGAGCTAATATAGTAGTTGGAATGGGTGGTAGTGTAATAGATTTTGAGGTTATTAAAGAAGGATATGGTTATGGTGAAGATCAGGTATTAACTATTGACGTAGGTGGAACTGTTGGTATTCCAACTAGTAGTTCATTTACACCATCAAGGCAATTTGAACTTACTATTCAAGAAACTATAAGTGATACCTTTGCTGGATGGACTGTTGGAGATTTCCAAGTTTTAGATCCTTTAGATTCTTTATTTGATGGAAAAGTAACTTCTTTTGCATTAAATTTAAATGGAGTTCAACAAACCATTCAATCAAAACCAGGATCTAATATTGATGTTGAGGTTGCATTATTAGTATTCATTAACGATATTCTTCAAGTTCCAGATGTAGGATATACCTTTAAAGGTGGTAGTTATATTAGCTTTAAAGAAGCACCTAAATCAGGAGATACTTCTAAGATTCTTTTCTATAGAGGAACTGGATCAGTTGATGTTACTAATGTGGATATTTTAGAAACTATTAAAAAAGGTGATGAAGTAAAATTATATGATCAAGATATTTCTCTAGAAGAAAATAAGAGAACAGTAACCAATATCAATTCTTCTGATAGTGTTACTACTACTCTTTATCCTGGTCCTGGTATTACTACTAATGAAAGTTTCCAAAGATCTCTAATTTGGTCTAGACAAACTTCAGATAAAGTTATTGATGGGGAAATAGTTACTAAAGATAGACCTCATTATGAGCCATTAATATATCCTACTACTAATATTATTCAATCTGTGGGTGTTGGATCTACTGTAATTTTTGTTTCTAATGTAAGAACATTCTTTGATAGTTCTAAAGAAGCATATACAGGACAATCTGATATTAGGATTATTTCTCAAGAAAGTGTAGTAGGAGCATCTGCTACTGTATTTGTCTCTGCTGCTGGAACTGTAAGTTCATTTGATATAACAAATCCTGGAGTTGGATATACTATAGCACCTACAGTTTCTATTACTACACCAGTAGGATATACTACTTCTCAAGGTGCTAGAGCAACTGCTACTATAAGTGGTGTTGGAACTGTAAGTGCTATTACAGTTTCTTATGGAGGAACTACTACAGGTTTTGCATATACTAATACAGATGCTCCTTCAGTTCTTATAGGAGAACCAAAATTAGTTACTTATGTTGAAACTATTAAAGATGTTTCTTATTCTGGTGATTTTGGAGTTATATCAGGTATTTCTACTACTTCAGTAGCCGCTGCTACAACAGGTATTGTGTTTGATTTACTTCTTCCAAAAGAATCATTGTTCAGAGATGCTTCTATAGTAGGAAGTGCTCTTACTGTAAGCGGAATTTCTACTGGATATTACTTTACAGTATTTAATTCTAATGTAGGTAATGCAGTAACTTCTCTTTATCAAGATGGATCTGTAGTTGGTATAGGAACTTCTTTCTTAGATAATGTATATGAAGTTGCTAGTGTTTCTATAGGTCAAACTATTGGTCTTGGAATTGGGCAAACATATGTTGCTAAAGTAACAGTAAGTGTTCAAGATTATAATGGATTAACTGGTCTTGGATATAGTGAGTTCTTTGGTGAATATAGTTGGGGAAGAATTGCTACTCAACCAAGAGGATCTGCAAGAACGTTTACATCATATGCTGGCGATAGTACTGGTCTTGTAGGAATAAACACTTCTCCTATAATTGAAAGAATGAATCCTTTAAGATATATAAATTATAACTCATAAATAACTAAAAAAATAGTAAAAATGTCAGCCATTATAACTGATCAACTTAGAATATTGAATGCTAAGAATTTTGTCTCAGCAGCAACTTCTACTGTAAATTCCTATTATTCTTTTGTTGGTTTGCCTAATGCTACCAACTATTCTTCTACATGGGAAACTAATCCTCCTGCTCCTAAGGATAGTTTTGATCAAGAAGATGATTATTGGGATACTATGATTGCATTAAAGAAGATTACTACTTCTGATGTACGTAGAATGGTTAGTAAGAATACCTGGACATCTGGTATAACTTATGATATGTATAGAGGGGATATTAGTAGATCTAATACAGCAAAACCTTCAGGTGCAACTAATTTATATGGAGCAAAATATTTTGTAGTAAATGAAGATTATAAGGTTTATATATGTTTGCAAAATGGAACTAATCCAGAAAATACTACTGGAAGACCTTCTCTAGATCAACCATCTTTTACAGACCTTGAACCTAAGGCAGCAGGTGATAGTGGAGATGGTTATATTTGGAAATACTTATTTACTATTAAACCTGGTGATATAACAAAATTTGATTCTACTAATTTTATTCCTGTACCAGAAAATTGGAAAACTGGATCAGCTAATGCTGCTGTAAGAGATAATGCATCTAGTAGTGGGCAATTAAAAATTATTACTATTACTAATAGAGGATCTGGTATAGGAACTGCTAATAGAACTTATACTGGAGTTCCTGTAAATGGGGATGGATCTGGAGCAGAAGCAACTATAGTTATTAATAATGATGCTAAAGTTGAATCAGTAAATGTTTCTAAAGGTGGATCTGGATATACTTATGGCACTTTAGATTTGTCTGCAGGTGGAGTTCCAACTGGAACTACAACTCCTGTTTTTAATGTTATTATTCCACCTCAAGGAGGTCATGGAGCAGACATTTATAAGGAGTTAGGAGCTACTAATGTTTTAGTTTATTCTAAAATTGAAAATGATTCTTCTAATCCAGATTTTATTACAGGAAATCAAATTGCTAGAATAGGAATTGTAGAAAATCCTCAAGCATATAATTCCAGTACAAATCTATCTTTATCTAAAGCTAGTTCTGTTTATGCATTAAAACTGATAGGAGCTGGTTATACTACTGCTACATTTAATTTGGATGGGCAAGTAACTCAAACTATTGGTATAGGTTCCACTGCAGTGGGAAGAGTAGTTTCTTATGATCAAACTACAGGTGTTTTGAAGTATTGGCAAGATAAAAGTTTGGTTGGATTTAATAGTGATGGATCTTTAAAAGTTGATCCAACTTATGGATATTCATTACATAGATTTACAGCAACTCCTGCTAGTGGAGGATCTGTTAGTATCGCTAGTAATGAAGGTACTTTGGGGATAGATACTAATTTTGGTACTTCAGGAACTCCTGGTATAAGTACAGTAATAAATAATAGAACATATTACCTTGGTCAGAGTTTTACTAAAGGAGTTTCGCAACCTGAAGTAGAGAAATACTCTGGAAATATAATATATGTTGATAATAGACCTTCAATTACTAGGTCTGCTAACCAACGAGAAGATATTAAAGTCATTTTGCAATTCTAAAGAATCATGCCACAGGAAACTAATCTAAACGTCGCTCCTTATTTTGACGATTTTAGTGCAAAAGACCAATATTTTAAGGTATTATTTAAACCTGGATTCCCAGTTCAAGCTAGAGAATTGACAGGGATGCAATCTGTTCTTCAAGATCAGATTGAAAAGTTTGGAAGTCATGTATTTAAGGAAGGTAGTTCTGTTACTGGTGGTGGAATTAAATTTTCTAACGCCTATGAATCTATTAAAGTACAGTCATCTAATAAAGGTTTTAATATTCAAGATTATCTTTTAAATTTGGATGGTAAGATTTTAATTGGTAGTGAATCTGGAATAAAACTTCAGGTTAAAGGATATATGGCGGAAAGATATTCTGATAATTCTTATGTTATATTTGTAAATTATTTAAGTAGTGGAGCTAATAATAATGCTAGATGTTTGTCTGGAGAATCTTTACTTTTAGATGGAAGTCCTTTTACTACTAGAAATGGTACAATTTTCCAACCTGGAGAATCCGTTCTTCAATTAATGGATGGAGTATGCACTTTTATGGGATGTGCAGCTGTTTTATCCGAGGGTATATATTTTGCTAGGGGTTATTTTATAGAAGTTAAAAAACAAACTACAGTATTAAGTCCTTTTGTTAATAACATTAGTGCTCAAGTAGGATTGCGTGTTAAAGAAACTATTATTAATTCTGATATAAATTCTAAATTAACTGATAATGCTGCTGGATATAGCAATTATACTGCACCTGGAGCCGATAGATTATCAATAGAGCTAACATTAGAATCTGTTAAACTTGGTGCAACTAATGTTCCTAATTTTATACCTTTATTACAAGTAAACGAAGGAGTAGTTACTTCTACAGAAGATAAATCTCAATATAATGATTTAAGTAAAGAATTTGCTAGAAGAACATTTGATGAGTCTGGAAATTATTATGTTAAACCATTTAGCCTCACTCCAAGAAATACTTTAAATGATTTTGAAGGAAATAACGGAATTTTTTCTAAAGATCAAAAAACTTACAATAATAACGATCCAAGAAACAGTTTAGGAACTTATAAATTTTCTCCTGGAAAAGCATATATTGAAGGATATGAAGTTGAAACTATAACTCCTTCTTTTCTAGATTTTAAAAAGCCAAGAACTACAAAGCTTTTAGAAGATCAAAGTATTAATTATGTTACAGGTCCTACTTTTACATTAAACAATGTTTCTGGATCACCTATTATAGGGCTTGGTACTGATTATACTGTTAGTTTAAGAGATCAAAGAATAACAGGAATTGGAACTAGTGCTGCTGGTAAAGAGATTGGATTAGCAAGAGTATATGATTTTGCATTAGAGTCAGGTTCTTATGATGCTGCTAATGCTAATGTTAATGAATGGGATATTGCTTTATATGATATTCAAACATATACAGATATTGCTTTAAATACTCCCACTACTCTTTCTCTTCCAACCCATATTAAGGGCAAATCTAGTGGAGCAACTGGATATTTGAGAAATGCAGTAACTAGTTCAACTTCAGTTACTGCATATAATACTAAAGGAACTTTTATAACTGGAGAGCAATTTATCTTTAATGGAATAGAAAGTGGTAATATTGCAGCTGGAGCTACTTCTTATAATACTAGCGATATTAAATCTGTTCATGGTACAGTAAGTACAGCTAGTACTTTTAATGGTGATGTAAAACAAAGTAATTTATTTTCTCTAGGAGAAGTTAATATTAGTGGTGTTACTACAGATGGAGCATATTTGGGAATTTCTACTGTAACTAGTGTAGATCCTACTAAGTTTTTTATAGGAATTGCTACAGTAGGTAATATAGTAGAATATACAAATTCTGGATTTAATACTACTTCATATGCAAGAGTTGAAAGTGTTTCTCAAAATTCTTTAACTATTTCTGGGATTACTACTGTTACTGGTATTTGTGAAGGTGGATTGCCAAGTACTTCAATCAATCCTTCTAATTTTAGAATACTTACCTCACAATTCCAATCTTCTACTGATAACACATTATTTACTTCTTTACCTAAGAAAAATGTTTCTGGTGTAGATTTAACTGATTCTTCTTTGTCTATAAGAAAACAATTTGATGTTACTATCACTGATAATTCTACAGGAGCAATTAGTAGTGGAAGTGCTTCAGAAACATTCTTACCCTATGATGAAGAAAGATATGTTTTAATTAGAACTGATGGTGTAACAGAATCATTATCTTCAGATAAAATTAATTTTAATACAGGTTCTACTGAAATAACTATTAATGGTTTGGGAGGAGATAGTCCTGCTAAATTAATAGCTACCTTAAGAAAAATAAATGTTAAAGAAAAGATTAAGGAAAAGCAGAAAGTTAATGTATTAACTATAACAAATTCTAAAGATTCTTCTTCTGGAATTGGAACCACTACATTAAATGATGGTCTTACTTATAGCGCAGTTTATGGAACTAGAGTTCAAGATGATGAAATTTCATTAAATGTTCCAGACGTAACAAAAATTTATGGAGTTTTGGAATCTAATAATGCTAGCGATCCAGTTTTCCCTAGATTAAATTTACGTTCTATTAATAGTGCTACTGGAAAAACTAATGATTTGTTGATAGGGGAAAAATTTATTGGTAGTAAAAGTAATGCTAAAGGAGTTTATGTAAGTAAATATGATGATTCTGCTGTCAATTATATTGCATTAAATGATTATACTTTCCAAAATAATGAAAATATAACTTTTGAAGATTCTGCTATCGAGGCTACAATTTCTTCTGCTGTATTAGGATCTAATAATATAACTGATGAGTTTACTTATGATGATGGTCAAAGAAGTACCATTTATGATTATGCTAGAATGGTAAGAAAATCTAATTTTAATGAACCAACTAAAAGAATATCTATAATATTTGAATCTGCCTATTTTACATCATCTGATACTGGAGATTTTACTACAATTAATTCATATGAGAATTTTCATTATTCTGATTTACCTACTATCGATGGAGTTGGTGTAAGTGATATATTGGATATTAGACCAAGAGTATCTGATTTTTCAGGAACATCAAGATCTCCTTTTGAATTTTTAGGAAGATCATTCACTGCATCAGGAAATTCTGCTAAAAATATTTTAGCATCTGATGAATCTATTTTATTAGATTATTCATTCTTTCTTCCTAGACTTGATAAAATTTATTTAAGTAAAAATGGTACTTTTCAATTAGTAAATGGTATCCCTGCAGAAACTCCAGAATGGCCAAATGCTGTTGATGGGGCGTTAGAAGTTGCTTCAATTTCTTTACCTGCTTATCTTTATAATATTAATGATTTAAATATCAGTTTAGCGAAGTATAAAAGATATCAGATGAGTGATATCAATAAATTAGAAAAAAGAATTGCAAATTTAGAATTTTATACTTCTCTTTCTTTATTAGAAAGAGATACCTTGAATATGCAGATTACTGATACTGATGGGTTAAATAGATTTAAATCTGGATTTTTCGTAGATGATTTTTCTAGTACAGATA
>VTLG01006197.1_pt1 | contig 20448 bp, 30 predicted proteins | sample 4694571 | NCBI WGS metagenome assembly VTLG01 (sample SAMN12604809, study PRJNA352737) | marine metagenome | biome: ENVO:00000447; feature: ENVO:00000209|ENVO:00000569|ENVO:01000036; material: ENVO:00002151; isolation source: viral sequences binned using virsorter ... | reverse complement strand
AACTCGTTATTAAATCAAAGTGCTAAATCTGCACGTAGAGCTGGCAAAAGGAGGGGACGCTAATGGCTGAAAAAAAGAAAAGTAAAAAGAAGTGGATAGGAGATGCCATTAGTCGCCCTGGTGCTTTTACAGCGAAAGCGAAAAAGAAGGGTATTACTTCTGCACAGCTTCAAGAGAACGTTTTAGCCAACCCAGATGACTATGACGAAAAAACGGTGAAGCAAGCCAACTTACGTAAAACTTTAGTAAGTTTAAATAAGAATAAGAAGTCTAAAAAAGAATGAAAGATTCCAGACTTGATTTAGGTCGGTATATTAGTAATCCCTTTAATAAAAGGGGTCATATGCCTAAGCGTTTAGATTTTGATGATCTATTCTCTTCAAAGGCTTCAGAAGGACAATATCCTTGGAATCCCTCAAGATTTGGCCCTAAAGATTTATTGAAGCGATCACAAACTCGCAAAGTGAATCTAAACCCTGATTTAAATTTTGTTGGTAACTCACCATTCTTTGATGATAATCCCGATAAGGTTACACAAGATTATGAGTTGTTTGAAGGATTAGGAAGATTTAATAGACCATTTGATTATGATTTTGAAGAAGGTAGACCATTAACAAAACAACGCCCACAAGATCAACCAGACTTTAATCCTCAATGGAAGGAAGCTTACGATTTTAGTCCTACATTAAGTCCTGAAAAATCAGCTAGGAACCCAATGCCTCGCATGGCGAATCCTGATCCAAATGGATATCTCATGCAGGTAGCTGAATCTGATGTTGAAAATGAATTTGAAGGTAATAAATCTGTTTCTCAATTATTAAGTGGAGGAGAGCAAAGATTGAAAAAAGTTACTGAAGAACAAGAAGAAGGTAAAAAAGCAATTGACGAAGCAAAGGATAGTCCAGATAAAATAGATAAATAATCGGAGAGAATACCTGTGGCGTGGGGACAAGCATTAAAATTAGCTGGTAAGGGTGCTTTCCAATCAATGAGAGACCCAATAGGTAAACAACTTGTAAGACAATCAATACCTGGTGCAGTTTTAAATGCAGGAGCTACAACATTATTTACAGGAAATCCATTACTAGGACTAGCTTCTGGAGGATTAGATTTTGTAGGTAGTGCAGGGCTTTCAAGAGGTATGCACCATTTAGGTGTAAAACATAAAATGCCTTGGTTAGCTGGAGACATGGGTAAAATGGATGTTAAAGGTGTAATGAAAGATATGTATAACCCAACCGTTGCTCAGAATATTGGAATTTTTGGCACAAGTTTTGCAGCACCGATGCTTGTTGAAAGTATGCATATGAATCGTCAACCTGGTGCTACGAGATTGGCAGGACAAGCAGGTTCTATTAATCAACAAGTTGGACAAAGACAAGCTATTAATCATTTACATGGTGAACAGTTAGCAAGAAATACCATGTATCAAACTGGTGGTTTACCTTATAGAGTTGCTGGTCAGTATGCCGATGATGTAGTTAGAGGAATTACTTAATGAATCCTATTAAGTATTTACAATCTTTAGGTGATTCTTATAAGCAAGGATTTCAAGCAGCCAATATTCGGATGCTTAAGAAGGGTGATAGAACTCATGGTGTATTACCTGTCCAGAAAAAAACTAGAGAATTCTGGAGATACTTAGGAGAAGATGTACCTGAATTTACACATACAACTCCACAAGGAAAAGAGATTAGTTATACAGCAGCAGATGAAAAAACTGGATATGGTAAAGCATTAAAAGGAGTTAAATTATCAGAACCAGTTAAATTTGCAGGTGCTTTAGGAGCACGTTTATTAACTGATCTTTCAGAAGATGCTACTCGTCATTTGTATTGGCGACATAATCATCCAATGGCAATTGCTGATCGTATTTCAGATGCAGTTGTTGGAGATCGTCTATATGAAGCTGGCTATACTCCTACCCAAAGAGCAGGTATTACCTTAGCTGGTATTGGAGCACCAACCGCTGCTTCCCTTGGAGTTTGGGATATTACAAATCCAGGAGAACAATTTAGACCAAAAGGGTATGCTCAAAGCTATGCAGATGTAGGTTCAGAAGATCGTAGAAAAACTGGACAACCTGGATTAGAAACTGTAGAACGTATGGTCTTAGGTAGACGTGGTAGACCCTTAAAATATGAAACAGCTAAAGCAGAAATCCCAAATTTAACTCCACAAAAATATAGTCAATTTATGCGTGACTACTATCAGAACAAAGGAGTAACTGGTTTAGGTTTATTGAAAGGAACAATGGAAAATATTGAAGGACATCCTGAAGCAAGGATTATAGGATTTCCAGTTGGTCTACAAGCCGCTGGAGCGTTAGCTGGTGGTGCAGGTGCTATTCGTGCTGCTTTACCTAAAGGAGCAAGTCCTAAAGCACGTATAGTGATGGCTGCAGGTGCTTTAGGTGCAGGTGGCGGTATGGCTGCAGGTAAATTAACCAATATGGCAATTGCAGCTGCTAACAGACCTACGTATCCTTCAACATACAATTATCAATAGATGTTTATGCTGATAAAATTAAAGTTAGGACTAGCATGGTCTAGAGAATAGATGGCTTCTTATCAACAACAATATATTCCTGGCTTGGACTCGAAGTACACACGTGGAAGTCGTGGGCCTGGATTTGATCCGTTTACTTATGAAATGTTGATGGGTGGTTTTCAAAAACCAAATCAGTGGATAAATCAAGGTCTTACTGGAGTTTTTCCAAAGACTGCAAATGTAGGTAAATATGGTTTAGCTAAAGGAGCTTCACGAGTTGCCAGATTAGGTGGTAGAAGAATACCAATTCTTGCAGGTGGTATTCAAGCTTTAAGTGGCGATCCAGTCGGAGGTGTTGGTACAGCTGGAGGAGGTATTGCAGGTGGTGTTATCGGTGGAATATTAACGGCTGGTAATCCTTTAGGGATTGCTGCAGGTTCAATGCTTGGTTCAACACTTGGTTCAGGTCTTGCTAAAGGCACAGCTAATGCTATAGGTGGTGTTGTAGGTATTAATCCTAATGATCCTTTAAGTGGACCTGATTGGAGTATTGGTCCTTTTGGTTTAACTCCTTATGCAAAAACTAAAAAGGCAACAAAGAAAGGGATTGAGTTAGCTAAAATGAGAATGCCTTTATATGACGAAATTGAAGATAAAGCAAATCAACGTTTAATGCAAAGAGATATGCTCCAACAACGTGCTCAGTTGGTAAGCAATATCCTTTCTAACAATCCATATTGAGGACATAACAATGGGACGACAAACTGCTTCACAACGTAGAGAAAGTTGGAAAGAAAAACGAGAAGCTAATGTAAATAATTTAAGTAATAAACTTAATAGTTTTAATAATAGTTTAATTATTAGAGGTAATCGAGTTGTACCAAGTACTGTTAGAGAAGGAGCAGGAAGATTTTGGACAGGATTAGGGGATTTTTCAACTCTTGGTATATGGGATTTTGATAATAGAGGTAACTTAACTGGTTGGGGAAATCCAACAGGAACTAGACATTCTAAATCTGGTTTTGGACAATCAATTCCACAAGGTACTGACTTGGGAGTAGCACAGGAAAAATTAGATAAAGCTGCAACAATTTTAAATGCAAGAGGACAAACAACTCTTGGTACAAATGTTGATGTAGGTGGACATGCAAGAAATGATGGTACAAGATTTAAAACATCTGATGTAAGTTTCACACCTACCCAATCTGAGATAGATGCTGACAAAGATAAAAAAGATAAAAAAGAACTAGATACTTGGCAAAGTAAATTAAAAGAAACAGAAGCCGCTGGTAATCGTTTAGCTGATCGTCAATTACTTAGATCACAAATTGCTAATCTTCCTGCACTAATGGCAGCTGGTAATATGGGTGTTGCAGAAGCTGCTAGAGCTCATGCAGAACGAACTACAAAAGCAATGGCTAATATACCTCAATTAGAGTTATCACCAATGAAATATCAACCCATAATTGACTATGGATTAGGTCGTTAAGAAAATGCATACTCTCAAAGTGGTTCCTCTGATAATGGAGGTGGGTTTGGTGGGTAATTGGGAGGCCAGGGAGGAGGAAAAATACGAGTCTAAAACTTATGGACTTAAAATATAAAGATGGCACAAGGAAATTGGTCTAATGCATATGGAGCACTTGGCGGTGGAAAGCCCAGTACAGGAGATCTCAGACAATTTGGAGGACCAGGAGCCTCTACCTCTGGAGGTGGATTCCTTAGTGGCCTTGGCAAACTTGCAGCAGGTCTTGGTAATTTCGGATCAGGAGGAGGTGGAAATATGTGGGGTGCACTAATTGGAGCTGGAGTAAGTGGATTCTTTGCTGATCGAGCTGCTGGAAGAAGGGCAAACACTGATATGCGTCTGGCTGAGGCTGCTGATAGAAGATGGAATCAACAAGTTATAGAAAATAGAGGAATAGGTAAGTTAAAAATTGCCAATGCATTATGGCAAGATGCGGCTAATAACCGTATGGCAGATAATAATTTAGAAAGACAAAAAGATGCTGCATTATTTGGAGCTAGAATATTATCCCCTTGGGAAAATGCTGCTGCAGTTAATAAAGCTGAACGATTAACCGCCTTTGCTTTAAGTGAAGATGCAACAGAGCAAAGACGACGACAAAATATTTCAGCTCTTGGTGCTAATCTATTAAATAAACGTGCAGTGCATGCAGGTCTATTTGGTGAAAATATATACGATCAAATGGATCGACAAAATGCGAGGGCTTAATTATGGGCGGAACTAAAGTTACTTACAATCCACCACCCCCACCACCAAAGGATGAATTTCCTGAAAAATATTTAGCGTATCAACAAAAGAAAGATGAAGATCGTGATTATTTAGATTGGAGTAAACAACTCCAAGGTTATCAAACGGAAAAAAGTCAACAAAAGACTGGTAGACAAGGATGGGGAGATTTTAAATCAGGTGTACAAGATCAACTTGGTCAAGGTTTATTAACCTTTAACCAAGCAAAAAAAGAATTATCAGATTATGCAGATAAATATAAATTAGCTGGAGGAATTACTGCTCCTGGTGCAGACCCTCGAAAAAACTGGGAACGTTATCAAGAAAGTGGTCCTTCAGGTGGATTTACTGCTATCCCTGAATATGAAACTCCTGATGAATGGCAAAATTGGAGTGTTCAATCAGCTTTAAATAATTTACAACAAGCATATAGTGGTACAGCTGTTGATGATTTATCTACACCTGATATTGATGAAAGTTTAGGTATAAAAGGTAGAAGAGATTTAGAACATATAAAAGCAGCTCATAAAGAATTATTAGGAACAGATATTAGTCCTGAAGATTTAACTGAAGCACAATCACGTTTTAAAAGTGGTTATTACAAAGATGCTCAAGATTACAGAGAAGGTATTGTTAGCAGTAAATCATATAAAGATAAATTTAATAAGAGCTATTTAGAAAATTATTACGATACTGAATTTGGCACAGCAGAAAAAGACGAAGAAGGTAAGCCAACTCAAACACGTACTTTTAATTTTGATCCAAGTTTAATACCTAGTTATGGTGATGATTTAAGAGAAACAACTGGTATAACAACTCCTGATTTTAGGGATACATTTTCAGGAACTCCAAGTGAAATTAAAGAACAAATACAAAATGTTAGAGATACTCGTAAATACTTATATAGTGCTGGTTTGACAAGACTTCAAGGAGATATTGATAAAGAAACTCAGAAACTTAAAAATGAAGGTGGTAGAGAGATTGCAAGAATAGGTAAAGAAGGAGATATTTACCAAAGTGTTGTAAATGCATTTAATTTCTAAAAATACACTTGCTATAATTAATTTAAGTTTTTAAAAGTTTGAAATGAGTAATTCAGGTACTAATCCAGGTGGCGACGACTATTTCGACATTACAAAATTTGAAAATCTTCTTGCACGTTTAGAAGCTTCAAAAGGTCGTCAGCAACGTCAAAAATCTGTAGAAGGTCGCCGTGATACATTCGCTGCTGGTCTTTCTAACATGATGAGCAACTTCTAAGTTTCTTTTAGTTTATTTTCGTAATGCCTACTAGTAACACTGTTCCTCCAGGTCAGACTGATGTCGATGACTGGTTTGATCTGGATAAATATAAACAAGCTGCTGGAGTAGCATACGATTTTTCTAAAAAGAAAATGGAGGCAGCTGGTGAACAAGATAGAAAAACTATCGGTGAAAAAGGTACCCAACAAAGAACGTCTGCAAAACAAGAGCAAGAGTTCAGACAAAAAGACGAAGAACGAGATTACAACCAGGCGCAACGAGCTTATAGATATTGAGCTATTTGATGCTTGGGTTGATAATTTAGATTCATCAGTTCAAGAATCTTTTTGTTCTTTTTCATCTGATAATTACTCAGTCATTGAAATATATTTATATTCCCGATTCCTTGGTTATCGGGGATCTATTACTGCATGTAATCTTTGGATAAAAAATAATTATAAAAAGCCAGATCATCGTGAAAAGCTTTTATTTGAAATAGACGAGATGCAAGAAGATATTCGTAAATTAAGAGCTGATATAGAAACAGGTTTAGTTAAACGTGATGCAGGAGTTGCACGTATTGCTTCTATGCAAAAAGAAGTACGTGGTCATATAGATCAAGTTGATAAATTTACAAATACAAAAGATAGAAAAGGATTATTAATGGCTGGTGCTGATCGAGCTATTAGAGAATTAATGTTTATTTTTAAAGATGATCCAATTGAAATACCTTTAGAAGAAGCAACAATGAGTGTTTGGGCAAGGATGCAATTAGAAGAATAACTAAAGTTAAAATAGTTATATAAATATTTAAAGCTATAAGTCATGGGTCGTTCTAGAGGTGGTGGAAGTTTATTTCATCACATGGCTGAAAGATTACAAAAAGAGAAGGCAGACAAAGCAAGATATGCTGATAATAAAATTGAAAGTGATAGAGCTAAAGAGGCCGTTGGAAGAGGTTTAGGTGCCAGAGCTAGTTTTGTTAATCCTATTAATTTAGATGAATTTGCACAAGAAAAAAGAGAGCAAGCTAGAAGTAAAAGATCTGCTCGAAGAGAAGAAAGAAGAGTCAAAAGGGACGAAAGAGAAGATCGTTATAAAAGAAGACTAGAAGAAAGAAGAAGAGAAAATGAAATGAGAAAACCTCAACAAGAGATAGGCGGTGAAATTGGTGTATTAGGTGCTCCTAATCCATATGGAGATGATGCGATTTGGGATAATAACAAAAGAAGTTGGGCACCAAATCCTAAAAAAGATACTGTAGATGAATGGAATAAATATAGAGATAAATCTCAATCTACAGCTCCAGAAAGAGAAACTAATCTTTTTGGACAAAGCAAAGGAACTAATATTCGTTCTGATGCTCCTGTGGAGACCATGAAAAGTGGAGCTGAACTTAATGATAATAGAGACTTTAAAAAACTCTATGAAGAACTCTTAAAAATAAAAGGAGGAAAAATAACATAATGACTAAAGGTAAACTTCCCCCACAACTTCTTGAATATTTAAAAAAGAAAGAAGCTAAAAAACAAGATGGTTCTGAAATGAATGACAAAGAAAAACGTAAAGCTGCTTTAGATAAAGTACGTAAATATAAAGAGCAAAAAAAAACAAAATAAATAAATCAGAATGTAATACTTGTCAACATCCTGAAATTCAAAAGCATCCTGCAGAAATTGATAACATGGGTCGTCATGTTTAAAATAACTTATTAGTTATTATTAAAGTAATAGTTTGATTACTTCTTGTGCCTTCTTATACTCATCTTGCTTATAGACGTAATGCGAAGGCTGCAGCACGTAATCAACAAATTAAGAAGCCTAAAAATCTTGAATCTTTAGAAAAAGCAAGAGAAGATTTTGGGTTCTTTTGTGATTATGTAGCAGATAAACCTCCTGCTTATCACCATAAAGAATGGAATAGAAATTTTATAACTAATGAAGATAGTAGTTGTCTAATAAAAATTGCTGGACCAAATGTAGATCTTCTTGCTCCTCGTGGTTCTGCAAAATCAACTGTTCTTGGATTATTAACTGCTTGGGCTATCGGTATTCATACACAAGCTGGAAAACCACTACAAATTCTTTATCTCTCTTATACCGTAGATATTGCTAGGTCTAAATCTGCAACAATTAAACGTATTATTGAAAGTAAAAGATACCAAGAAGTTTTTCCTAAAGTTCGTTTACTTAAGAATGTCACTAGTAATGAATACTGGTCAATTGATCATAAATTTGCAGGTATAGATACTACTGGTGAAGAACAATTTACTCTTTGTGCAGCTGGACTAAAAGGTTCTGTTACTTCTAAGCGTTCTCATCTTGTAATGATTGATGACGCTATTAAATCAGCTGCTGATATTGCTAATCCTGATATTCGTAAAACAATGCAGGAAAATTGGAATGCAGTTATCGCTCCTACTATGTTTGAAGGGGGTAGGGCTATTTGTCTTGGTACTCGCTTTAGGCATGACGATATTCATTCCACCACTTTTAATGAACAAAATAATTGGACTCAAATTGTACTCTCTGCAATACTTAATGATCCTATAACAGGTGACGAAAAGTCATATTGGCCAGAAATGTGGTCACTGGAATATTTAAAAGAAAAGAAACGTCAGTCACCTATTGCTTTTTCTTTTCAGTACATGAATAAAGTCGTTCGTCAAAACGAATTATCACTTGCACCTGAACTAATTGTTAAAGCAGAAATATCAACCGAATTTGATACGTTAGGAGTAGGAGTAGATTTATCAGCAGGTATTCGAGAAAAGAATGATTACACCGTAATGGTTCTGGGTGGAAGGATTGAAGATCGGATACATATTATTGACTACAGACGAATACGAGTAATGGGTAATTTAGAAAAATTAGATGCCTTAAAAGAACTACTTAATGACTGGTCAATAATTGGGATTGACGAAAATAAAAATTATTACCCAACTCACTCTACATGCGACGTTTGGTCTGAAGCTGTTCAATATCAAGCTTCATTAGAAGCAGACTTTAAACGTATCTGTCTACAAAATGAAAGTTTATATAATCTAATTTGGCATCCTGTTAAAGGTTTTAGAGGAGATAAATTAGCTAGATTCCGTGGAATCATGGGTATGTTTGAAGATAGAAAAATTATATTTAACCGCTATAGAAACTTTACAAATATGTTTGAAGAATTAACTAACTTTGGTGTTAGTGGACATGACGATTGTGTGGATGCTTTGGTTTGGTTAGTTACTGGATTAATGAAGAAAGGTAATCTTCAATTAGACTTTTGATTTAGAATAAAGATATGGGACCAGATTTTCTGACACTTGCATTAACAGCTGTTATCTCTTCTATAACAGGAGGAGGTTGGATTGCTAGTAAAGTTTTAGAACGTCATAAAGAACGCTTAAAAGATTCTATTCAACAAGTAGAAAATCAAAGAATGAGGATTAATGCACTGGAAGAACATGTAAATAGAATGCCTTTGGAATATGTTTTGAAAGTAGATTTTGTTCGGGAATTACAAGATATGAACGATCACTTTAGAGCAATTCATAATAAGCTTGATAAGCTAATGGAAAAGCTTATAGAAAAATGACTTACATATTGGAATTAGATGATAATGTTTTTGGTGACTTATGTATTAGTTTTCCTCCTGAAATAACAGATGAATTGCAATGGCAAAGAGGAGATCATTTGGAATGGGATATTAAAGGTATTGGCATCGTTTTGACTAAGTTAAATGATCCAAAAGGTTATAAAGTACAAGAAGAGTAAAATAGAAATATAGATTTTAAATAAAATGGCAAGTACTCGGTTTTACGGAGAACAAAACGTTCCTGGTGCTCCTGGCCAAGCACAACAACCACAACAAGTTTTTGTTCCTAATATGAATACAACAGGTGCTCCTGTTGGCTATACACAACAACTTACAGGTTCTTTAGGATATGGAGATCCAATGCAACAAGTAGGTAATGCAGCAACATTTTATGGTGGTCCTCAATTAGGTAATGAAATAGCAGGAGTAAGTTTTGATATTGGTGAAGGTCATGGAGCAGCAAATAAAGGTGCAAAAATGTTTAATAAAACAAGAAATAATCCAAGTACAAATGAAGTTGAAATGATTAAAAAAATGTTAGGTGGCCCACAACTATTTCCTCAAGCTAGACAAACAGGTGGAACAATGCCTGGTCAACCAGGTAATATGGGTTATTCATGAAAACAAAAAAACTTATAAAAAAAGCTATAAGACATTCAAAGTTCTTTTCAAAAGAAGAACTACTTTACTTTAAAAAGTGGTTATATCTTAAGAAAAAAGCGAAAGCTGCTAAAATCATTAAAAGGAAAGGGGTGAAAATTTAATGGCTACCGATGCTAAAGCCCGTCTAAAAGAGATTATTGATTCTTATCTTGAAAAAGATGGGGGCGGTGGAATTGATACTGGAATTGTTGCTTCTCATCTAGCTCAGATGAGGTTATTTGGTATTCGTCAAGGAGTTGAATTTTTTCCTGCTCAAGATAATTTCGGTAATCAAAGAAAAGATTATATTGATCGAATTATTAAATATAACCAACTTGATTCAAGATTAGATTCTATTTGGGATTATTTTTTATCTGATGGTCAAGGTTTATTTTATATAAGACCTACACAAAATAATTATCGTTTATATTTTTTCCGTAAACATGAATATCGTAGTTATTACAATGTAGATGGAGAATTAGATGAAGTTGTTATTATCTATAGTTATAGAAAGAAAAGAGGCTTAGGTGCTGAACAACCAATAGCTGATTCTTCTATAACAGGTCAAGATCCTCATCATAAACATGGTAAAAAACATTACATTCGTATTTCAATAAAAAGAAAAGAGATAATTGAAACTCATTCAGAGCATGAGATTAAATTTGATGCCCCTTATCCATCAATGCCAGGTAAGACTAAAGAATTAAGAAATACTTTAGGCTTTATTCCTTGTGTAGAAATATTTAATAATCCAAAAGGTTTCTCTACAGAAGGTTCTGGAGAGTTTGATGCTTTAGCTAATCACATCTGTACTCATGATGAGATTATGCAAACTATGAGAAAGAATGTAACTTTCTTTGGTAATCCAACTTTACTTTCATCAAGACCTAAAACAGACCTAGTAGAAGCAGGTGGAGATTCAAGTGTTCAACGTCCTTCTATTGCAGCTAATTCAGGATTTGTTGGACTAGGACCTCTAAGTGCTTCTCGTTATAAATCTGATCCTGTTTCTCGTGGTGTTGATGGTCAAATACGAGTCCCAAGAATTATTGCAAACTTAGAACCTAATGATCGTGTAGGTTATATCGTTCCTGATGCAATTACTGGAGATCAGAATGCATTTTCTCGTCAATATAGAGAAGAGATACGTACTGCTTTAGGTGGTGTTGATGAGTTATCTATTTCAGCTGGAGTAACAGCTACTGAATATAAATCATTATTTGGACGAGTTGCAGCAACTTCTAAAAAGAAAGCAAAAGCTATTTATGATTATGGACTTTGTCGTTGTTTAGAATTAATTATTTTCCAAGAAGAAAGATTATTCAAAGAAACACTTGCCGCTGCTGCTGGACTAGAAAAACCAGTTGAATTACCTGACGGTGCAAGTGAAGAAGATAATTATGCTTATGAACAAGCTCAAGCAATGTTTGACCAACAAGTTAAACAATTAATGATGGCTTGTTTAAAAACTGAACAAATACCTCCAGGAGTTATTGGTTTAATTCCTGATGGTGATGTAACGATTCAGTGGAGATGGATGGGACCAGTTTATGAGGACTCAACTCAAGATACTTTAAATAATTCAATTGTTGTAAGAAACCTACAAGAATTAGGGGTAGATAGCATAGAAGCACTGAAATATCTCTTCCCATCCAAGACGGATGAGGAAAGAGCAGCAATGTTATCGGGGTTCCCATTCAGAATGGTGAACGAATTGCAGGGTGCATACTCTCAATTCTCAAAATTAGTGGGGGGAATGATGCAGACTCCTCATCCTCAGTCACCCGACTTACCTATGGCAGCAGATCCCCGCCTCGATCTGACACCATATCTGTATCGAACATTAGAGGCGTTACAAAAGGAGATGAGTTATGCAGGACGCTACCGTCCAATCGACCCCACCGACGAGCCAAGCACCAGCAGCCGTCGCTCCGAACAGCTACGTGGCGGCAGCTCCAGCAGCTCCACAAGCGGTTCAGACAGCACCAGTGCCTTACCAGGTGGGTACGAGCTTCCCCCAGGCAGTTCCCCAGTCGGTCCCCAGTTACCAATCAGCCCCTACGCAGTTCGCCCCCCAATCCCAGACTCCTTCCTCGGAGGCGGGCAATCCATGGGAGTCGGCGTTCAACAAGGTGGTAGGAGTTCTGAGCGCACCAGTCCAATCCCCGTTCCAGGGTCAACAGTCGCAGATACCGACTCAGTATTCCCAGGCGAATTACGGACAGGCCAGCGTCCAAGCTACGCCACAATCGGCTCCGCAGACTTGGCCAGCCAGCCAGACATCATTGCCCAACTCTTCCCAAACCTCTTCAACTCTCTCCTCGGAGGAGCTAGTGGGGATGGCGCAACAAGTAGGAATGAGTCAGGAAAGTTACGAGGTAATGGACGCGTTCGGAATAGAGGCACCAGCGATACTAAACCAGTACGCGGTAAATCTAGAAGGAATGCTCGATAGTGCTGTTGCATGGGGAAATAGAGCAACAGATAATATTAGAGGTTATGCCAACTTTGCTGTTCAAGAGCATCAAGAGAATTTAGCTTATAACGAAATTCTTACTAACCCTGATACTCTTAGTGATTACACATTGAAGTTCTTCGGTCCAGAAGGTCCTCATCCTGTGTATGAAAATACAACACAGTTAGAAACAAAAGGTTATCCAACACAGCCTGTTCAAGGTCAGCAAGTTGGACAGCCAGCCAATCAAATGCCAGCTCCTCCAGCTGCCGCTGCACCACAGCAACCAGAAAATTTCTGGGGTAGCTTCAATGAGCAAATGGCAAGAGATCCACAAAATGCTTGGAAGATTCTTAACCAGGCACAGCCAGGAACCGTACAAAATAAACTCTTTGTAATGGAATAAGGTTATGAATCCGTATCTTCGTTATGGCATCCCTACTCTCGGCGGCGCAGTCGTCGGGGGAGCAGGTGCTGCTCAAGATGGCGGTGATTTTGGAAATGTTCTTGGTGGTGCTCTCCTTGGTGCTGGCATAGGTGCTGGTGCTGCAGGAGGCGCAAGAGTATTTGATGCCCCTGGTCCAGCTGCTGAAAAGATTGCTAAAGGTGTTTCCAGTAAAGCTGGAAATGTAAAAGGTACAGGAAAAGAATTTCTTGATCGACAAGTTGCAAACCTTTTAGCATTAAAAGAGCCTTCAAAAATCCGAACAGCTGTTCTCCAAAGAGGAGGACAGATGGGAAGAAATATTCTTAATCCTTTAGCCGCAACTACAGCAGAAAATGTTTCTGCTATAGGATCAACAGCTTTGGGTTATGGCTCAATGCTTCCTGCAGGGGCAATAGCTGGAGGCGTTGCTTCTATGCTTAGTCCAATAGATCCAGAATCATACGGTTCTAGTAATTTGCCTCAAACAAGAGCAAATTCTCTTTATCAAATGACAACTAATCTAAACAGATAGTTTGTTATTTTTTAGGGTTTAAGTTAACTATGTTAGTAATAAATTACTGACTGTTAAAATATTTAGTTAGATAGGGCATGCTCATGTCTGACTCTTTTACCCGTTAAATAAAACATCAGACATTGGAGGAATAAAACCAAGTGTTTATTGATAATGATTTCCCTAAGATTTTAGGGGCCGAGCTTTACAGACCACATCCAGGTTATATCGCAGAGATGGCAGTCGAACCAGTAGTGGTACACGACTTCACTCGCCAGCCAGGACAAACTGTTCAGTTGGATCGTTACAAGTTCTGGGGTGCTCCTGGCACAAAGGACAGCCGTGAGCGTGTAGCTGATCAAACTATTGGTACTGCCAATAGCCGTAACATCACAAAGGAAAAGGTTCTTGTAGTACTTAAAGAGTACACAGGTCCTGCAGATCCTGGTGATGCTACACAGTCAAGTACTTTCAAAATTGCAAGAGAAACTCTTGTAACAGCACAGCGTCTGCTACTTGACACAGGGAACCTTAATATGTTTCATCAGAGCATAGGTTCACTTACCCTTTTGGATGATTATCGCCGTTGGAGAGATAGAGTATTCATTGATGAACTAGCTAAAGCAGAAGCCAATGGTGCTGCTTCTACTAGCCAAGGTGGATATTATTTCGCAGATGGAAAGACTAAGGATGCTTCTGGACGTATTTCTTACTCTGCTACTGAAATCACAAATGATAAGCAGCAGTTTTCAGTTAAGACTGACTTACTGACTGTTGTTAAGGATTTACGTAAGCGTAACGTTCCTACTTATGCAGATGGTTTATATCGTTGCATATGTGATCCAACATTCATGATGCACCTACGTCGTGACTCTGACTTCAGAGAAATCGCTCGTTATGCAGGTGCTCCTGGTCAAGGAATGTACATGGGCAACCCCATGGTTCCTAACAACACAAGTTTCTATCAAGGACCACAAGCTGGACAAGCTTACTTCCTTGCTGGTGAACCTGTAATGCCAACAGGCGTACAGTTTGAAGGTGTTAAGTTCTTCGAGTCTACAAACTTCCCAACTAAGAATATTACTTCTTCCTATAACGGTGGTGGTGCTTATTCTTCAAGAGAAGTTGCTCAAGGATACTTCTTCGGACCTCAAGCAATTGGTGTTGGAATTGGTGGACCTAATGCACAGGTTCTTATCAATAACAACGATGACTTCTCAAGATTTATTATCTTGATTTGGCAGTTGTACGCTGGTTTTGAAGCCCTTAATAAGGACTTTGTAACAACAGGATTTAGCTTCGTAGCTGACGCTTAATTCTCAGACTATTTAATAATTAACGATACAATTTTGGAGAAATAAATGGCTTATTTGTCTTCTAAGAAAATCTATCCAGGAAACTGGGCAGAGCCTCTTAATGGTTGGTATAAAAATATTGACACAAATGACGACGACACAAATGACAAGTCATCAGGCGGTCCTACCGCTGTGTTGGCTGTCCCTGGTTGGAAGTATTTCCAACAGCGTGGTTATGCCGAAGTCACTGGTAAAAAAGCAGCTAAGTGGAATGCAGCTGATGTAATTGTTCCTTCTCCTTATAGGAATGATGACACACGTACAGATATCACAGGAATGGTTGTAGCAGGTTCTGCTGGAACTCCTTCTTATGTTTATCGTGCTGCTGCTTCTGTAGCTGATGGTTGGAATGATGGACGTGTAGCTTCTGGTGTTTATACAGACACTGGAAACGTCATCTCCTTTGGTAGAAGCAATGGCGGTGCACCAGTTAACGCTACTGTTGTAGCTGAAGAATGTGCTCAAGCAAATATTGCATCAGATGTTGATGGAACTACTGATGGTGGTGCTAACGCTATCTTCTTTGCAGGTGGTACTGGTGCTACTAGCACAATGCCTATTTACTTTGCAAGTGGAGCAACCGCTGGTGGTTCTGATAGTGATGAAACATCTCATTACAAAGTAATTGCTGACACAACTTGGAAAGTATTTACCAAGGATGGTGCTACTGCTACTGCTGTTGCTGATGGAGTATATCTATCAGATGCAGATGTAGATGCTGGTAAAAAAGGTTACATTGTTGTTGAAGTTTGTTATATCCAAGCAGATGATGCTCCTGGATATGCTGATATTGAACAGTATTTAACTAACCGTACTGTTTCTTAATTTCTGAGTTAAACTAGGATCAGAAAGTAACATTCTGGTCCTAATGACTACACTTTTTAAGCATAAAAAAACGGGTGCAAGAGTAAAAGTTATAAGTGAATTAGATAACGGCGACTGTTTTATGGTGGAAGACCAGGACAGTCGCACTTTTTATGCTTATAAACATGAGTTAGAAAATGATCCTGAAGGAACTAAAAAAGTAAAAACATTGCAGATAAAAGATAAAGCTGCTAAAGAAGAACCTCGTGATTTTCCTCCAGAAACAAGATTAAATATCAATGGAGCGACAGCACAAATGATTGCAGATCATATAAAAGGAATTGGACTTAAAACTGCTCGTGAAATTAAAGATCTTCAAATGTCACTTTCTGGTGAAAAATTTGCAAATCTTGAACAATTAAAAGGAATTAAAAGAGTAGATTGGGATTCTGTTTTTGCTGCTGATTTAATCCGAGTATAATTTAAATAATAAGCATTTTTATTGTGCAGTTATCTGACTTTGATAAAAGTAGAGTTAGGTACCATTTAGGGTATTTTACTGTTTCTGTTCCAGCTGGTGATTATGCCAGATTGGAAGAAGCAATGAATACTATTCCAGACTCATATTTTTATGACAAGATTGCTGTTCAATTAGGTCGTTGCGATACAGCTGAAAAGAAAACTGAAGTAGCAACCTCTCCATCAACAAGATTAGAAAGTATTGCTGGTGACGTTGATCGAACAATTAAATCTAGTAATGCTCAAGAAGCATTAAAAGTTTGGGACGATATTTATCTGTATGAAACAAATCGTCTCGCTGGTATTTTGTATGTACCTAACTTTAAAGATCCTGGACAAGCTAGATATAGATTTGATAGATCTGGAGGAGAATTTATTCAGTCATTGCCAGGACCAGCTGATACAGCAGTAGGTTCTAGGATTGTTTTAGCAGAGGTTTGGAGATGAGTACTTACGGTAAAAAACTAGGTTCAGGTTGGAGTCCTGCAACTATTAGCGATGTATGGGGAGGTAATCTCCCTGGTGATTACATGCAAGCTGGCAAAACTCATATACCTTCTCTTGCAGGTAAATGGGCAATGGATAAAGGTTTTGCAAAGGCTTTTGATTCACCAGCTCCAGACATGTTTGAAAGATTTCTTAAATTACAAAAAAATCCAGAAAGCTTAGGTGAGGATGTAATAAGTAAACTGTCTCCTGGTTTTATTAAAACCATAAATCAGATGGGAGGTTGATAATGCCTATTGTTCAATTAGCAGGAAGGGAACCTTGGGGTCAACTTTTATATGATGATTTAACTAAAAGAGAAGATGCTGAAAAAAGACATATTTTAAAAGAAGGAAGAGATGCAGAAGAAGACTTTAAAAGAAAACATTAACAGAGCCTATAATTAAAGAAAATCAGTGTGAATAAACGTGTCATCAACTTCTACTAATAAACAGCCTCTTTTAGTTGATAGACCTCTGTTTGATTCGGTAAGAATAACAACTCAAACTGTTGGTCAAGAGTCTACAAATACCTTATTTGTTCAAGGTGGTCAAGCTCCATCAATTCTTGTTGATATGGATGCTGCTTTAAGTGAGGATAACAATAGTGGAGGAGTTGTTGATGCAATACAAATTACTCGAAATGATTTTTATCGTGGGAATGATTACGTTTTAGATTCAACAACATCAGGAACTGCAGCAAGTTTTGTAAGTGGACAAATCATTTATGCTCAAGATTCTCAGCAATCAGCAGTTACAGCTGTTAAAAACGCAGGTAATAAGTATTACAAATTTATTGGATCAACTCCTGTAACAGGTTTAATTAGTGCTTTTGATTTTACTAATACAGCTACAACAACTGGTTATACAGATTTAGGTCTTACTCACGGAAAACAACCTGAAGTTACTTTTGTTTTTTATCAGACTCGTGGAACAACAACTCCTATTCCAGCATCTGGTGATTACAACATATTATTTGCTAAGACAGTACCAGCTGAAACTAAAGTATGTGATTGTTCAGATGTTATGCCTCATTTAGCTGCTCCAGGTGTACATAGTGCATATGCTTCATCTACAGGTGATACAAGAGCAGGATTACCAATTAGAAACAGAGGTATTTATTTAGAACGTGGTGATCGTATTTATGTAGGAGTTTATGCAGAAGGTAATAATTCAGCTGGTTATGCAGCAGGAGCAAGCGTAACAGCTCAAGGCGGATTCTTCTAATGGCGAGTGGATTTGGAAGCTTTGCAGCTTTCGATAAAAAATACAAAGGCGATGCTTATAAATTTAAACCAATAACTAATGAATTCGGTGGCAGTAGTCCTGAATCTTTATATACCGTCAATAGAGAGTCATGTTGGGCTAGATGGAGAAGAGGCTTTGAATTAGCTACAGCGTCTTTATATCACAATTCCTTTGATTATCCCTTTACATATAAAATACCTTTGCCTACAGGCGTTCCAGGAGCCTCTGGGAATGCTCCAGCTATCCCTGGAGTATTTAGAGGATTTCCTACTAAGAATAAAGAATTAGGAGTTCATTGGGCTGGTGTTCGTGTAGCAGGAAGTCTTCGTTTTGATAATGTTTTAGATAGTAGTAATGTTCCTGCTTCTATTGCTTCTGTAACTGAAGATGATGAATTTTGGTATGTACAATTAGCTGGAACATGGAATGTTAGTAACCAATTACCAGCTCCTTTATTTATACCAATTGCTGGTACTGCTGGTATCAAACCTACAAATGGTGAAGTAATTGAGGATCGTATTATTGCACCTCAAGGAGTTCCTATAACTAGAAGTACGATTAACCCGAACACACAAACTAGATATGGTTATGTACAAGCTGTATTAGCTGATGTAAATCCAAATACAGGTTTATTAACTTTAAGAAAACGTGGATCAGTTGAAGCAACTCCAGACCAAGTATTAGTTACTCCAGCTACTAGACCTCCTAATGTAGGTAGATATTTTATGACAGGTACTCGCTATTACTGTACTTGTCAGGATTTTACTCGTCGTCAATACGCTTATGTCTCAACACTCTTAGGTAAAAGGTCAGGTCCACAATTTCCTAGAACAAGCGTAGCGACATTAAAACCTGGACGTTATGAAGTTATGACGGAAGCAGGTAAAGTTGCTAACCAAGCAATGACTAATGCTTTAACTAACAGGCAACTAGAAATTGTTGCACCAACTGTTGAATATGAAATACCTCCAACTACTGCTGCTACAAGTAGTACGAAAATAGGAGCGACTAGAGATAATCCAGGTGTATTTAGTGACTTTGGTGGAGTATATCTAAGAAGTGGAGCTGATCCTTCTCTTCCAGGTGCAAGATCAGAAGGCTTACCTGACTTTGAAGACTACAAAGCAAAAGATAATGTGATTACATCTTTAACTGATAGATGGAGTCCAACACTTGATGAATTTAGATACTGCAAACATATTTATTCCATGAAATATGAAGAAGGAGTATTTCCTCCTGAACCATCTGATATACCTGTTGAGATTCAAGATATTGTTGCATGGGAGCAAAATCTTGTAGATCAAGTTGAAAAAGATCAACAAGGAGCTGCAGTAAATATTAATCGCTATGGATTGTCCTATATGGATATTCCTCCTTTTAACTGTCAATCACCAATTATGATTCAGATGATGCAAAAGCTATTTAATATTCCTTCTAGTTTTGTATTACTACAGAATTTCACTATGTATGATAAAGATGGTCGTTCATATGTTCCTTCTCAAGGTGGAACTCCAGGCTTATGAGTAATCCTGAATTTGGAGATATTGTTGATACTAATTTTATCTATTCTGATACACAAAGAAAAATTAGATATTTAGGAGAAAGTAAAATTCATTTCAATGGAGAACCAGCAACTTACCATGCAGGAGATGTTGTTCATTTACCTTATACAGCAGGAGAAACTTCTACAATTAAAGCAATAGGATTAGCATGGTCTGGTTTTGCAAATGGCGTAAATCCAGCTGAATAAACTTATTAATTGTATAGTTATGTTAAGCCTTTTGTTGAAAGGCTAACAAACGTCCTTATATTATTAAAATGGCTACTGCTATAGAAGTCAGGGAACAAAATTCCTTGACTGGCTGGCCTGAGTTTTGTGAGTGGGTCACATCTACCAACAACCGTTTATATGTCGGTTGGTTTGGTGTGTTGATGATCCCTTGCTTACTAACAGCAGTCACTTGTTTCATAATCGCATTTATTGCGGCACCACCTGTAGATATAGATGGAATCAGAGAACCAGTTGCAGGATCATTCCTGTACGGAAACAACATCATATCTGGAGCAATCGTACCGTCATCCAACGCAATCGGTCTTCACTTCTACCCAATCTGGGAAGCTGCAACCCTCGACGAGTGGTTATATAACGGTGGACCATATCAACTCATTGTGTTCCACTTTCTCATCGGTATCTCAGCTTACATGGGACGACAATGGGAACTTAGTTATCGATTAGGGATGAGGCCTTGGATCTGTGTTGCTTACTCTGCGCCAGTATCAGCCGCTTTTGCTGTATTCCTCGTCTATCCTTTCGGACAAGGATCATTCAGTGACGGTATGCCTCTTGGCATTTCAGGCACGTTCAACTTTATGTTTGTCTTTCAGGCGGAACATAATATCCTCATGCATCCATTCCACATGGCAGGTGTGGCGG